>Ga0194056_10000227_pt1 | contig 28633 bp, 27 predicted proteins | sample SepL4413m_MetaG_FD_155458 | JGI IMG/M metagenome (GOLD analysis project Ga0194056, IMG submission 155458) | Anoxic zone freshwater microbial communities from boreal shield lake in IISD Experimental Lakes Area, Ontario, Canada - Sep2016-L442-13m | ecosystem: Environmental > Aquatic > Freshwater... | reverse complement strand
TGGCGCCCGAGTGCTGAGGGTGGAAACCGCGGCCTTGTTCGGGGTAAGTGTGTTGGCTTATGAGTTAATGGATGACCATGTATAATTTCGAGCAATCCAGGGCATTTCATCGCCAAATCAAATTGACCCAGCGTTATGTGACCCCCCCGTCGCGGGCCTCATTGCGTCTTGGCCCTTTCGAGTGGGTTCGGGCGGTCTGTTTCCACACTCGCATTATCTGGAGTTATTATGTAGCCCGAAAAATAATCAAACGCGGAATGTTTGATGCCGATGGGTATGCGAACCGATCATGGAAATCCATGTATGTGACCGAATCGCTTGGCGGGCGATTTGTAGTGGAAGGGCTGGAGCATCTGGCGCAAACCACGGGGCCGGTGGTGATCATCAGCAATCACATGGCCTCGTTGGAAACAATCGTTTTGCCTTGTTTTGTCCTGCCCTTTAAAGACATCGCTTTTGTCGTGAAGAAAAGTCTGCGGACGCATTTTGCCTTTGGCCCGATCATGTGCGCCGTGAAGCATATCGCGGTGGGGCGCGACAACCCGCGTGAGGATTTGAAGAAGGTGTTAAACGAAGGAACTGAACTGATTCGTCAAGGCGTCACGGTCGTAATTTTCCCGCAGGCAACCCGGTCGGCTGAATTTGATGTCGAGGGCTTTAACACCCTGGGGGTCAAACTGGCGGTTCGCGCCGGTGTGCCGGTGATTCCGCTGGCTCTGAAGACGGACTTTATGGCCAATGGAAAGTGGATCAAGGATGCGGGTTATGTTTATCCAGATCGCCCCATCCGTTTTACTTTTGGGGCCCCGATAAAGGTTGAGGGAAATGGTCGTGACGCCCATGCGGCGGTTGTGAGTTTTATTATCTCCCACCTGAAAGAGTGGGGCGGACAAATCAGAGGGGCTTTATCATGATGATTCCCGATCTCCAGATGAGCGTTTTGTGTGATGATGTCCGGCAGGAGCGATCGGGGAAATTTATTCTGATCGGTCTGTTTGATGTGATCGGTATGCCACAATTCCCGGCACTCTTCCAGCGTGTGTGTATTGTGAACCGCTGGTGCAGCGGGCAGGGGGCATTCACGGAAAAGACACGGATTATAGGTCCTGATCATGGCGTGGTGGTTGCCGAGGGTCAGGAAATCAAGGTGCAACTGGCGGATTCGGAAGCGACTGTAACCAATGTTGAATTTTTCATGAATCTCAAGTTCGATAAAGAAGGGGTGTATTGGATCGAGATTCTGCTGGATGGGGATCTCAAGTTGCGCTATCCCCTGCGCGTGAACCGGGTGTCTGTTCCGCCAATGGCGCAAGGTGGCCATCAACTAGCATGACGATGAACTCAAAGTTAAGCCGGCGTAGACATGCCTGGGTGGAGCTGGATCTGGATCAGTTGTGCCGGAATCTGGCGTTGATGCGGGATGCGTTGCCGCTTTCGTCGCAAGTGATATTGGTCATCAAGGCCAATGCCTACGGGCATGGCATTACGGCGGTGGCCCGCAAGGCCTTTGAGTGCGGCGTGCGCTGGTTTTTTGTGGCGACGCTTAATGAGGCACTTAATGTGCGCCTGATCCTGCCTGAGGCGAATATTCTGCTGCTGGGCGGAGTGTGGCCTTCAGATATTCCTGAAATTGTCCGGCACCGCATTCTGCCAGTACTGGTCAGCGAGGAACAGGCTGGCACGCTGGCTGAGACAGCCCGGAATGAAGGCCTGACGGTGCCCTGTCATGTCAAGGTGGATACCGGGATGGGACGACTGGGGTGGCCCTGGGAGAAGGCCGCTGAGCAGATGGCCTTGATTCACAGGCTTGGCGGGTTGGATATTCGCGGAATTTGCATGCATTTCGCATCAGCAGGACGCTCGGCTGACGTGTTCGCAAAGGAGCAGACACTCCGGTTTCAGGCGGTTCTGGCCAGGTGTTCCGCGCTGGGACTGCCTCAACTCTTTACGCATTTGGCTAACAGTGCGGCATTTTCATCCCATCCCGAATTGGATATGGATGGGGTCCGGTTGGGGATTCTGGCTTATGGATATGGGGGACGAAAGAGCGGGGCCCGTGTGCACACGCGCCCGTTACTGCAGTGGAAAACCCGTGTGCTTCAAGTCAAGCAGGTGCCCGCGGGGTTCCCGGTCGGTTATCTCAGTACACATGTCACCGAAGAATCCACCTGCCTGGCAACCCTCGATATCGGCTACGCCGACGGGGTATCGCGCCTCATGAGTAACAAGGGCTATGTTCTGGTCGGGGGACGGCGCGCCAAGGTGGTCGGGCGTGTGACGATGAATTTCACGATTGTCGATGTGGGAACCGGGAGCCATGTGAAACCCGGCGATGAAGCGGTTTTGATTGGAGTGCAGGGTGAAGAATCACTCTGGGCGGAAGAAGTGGCCCGCTGGTGTGCGACGATCCCCTACGAAATACTGACGAATATCCGGAGTGACACCCTGTGAGTTCTGTTCCTCCTCCTATCGCTGAAAAGAGTCGACATGGCTCCCCATTGATATCGCCGATGGCACTTTCGGCTCTTGTTTACCCAGGGGCCGGGCAGTTGATGCAGCGACGTTGGGCTGCCGGGATTTTCTTTATCGTGACATCTTCCGTGGCGGTGATGTGGCTTGTGTGGGTTGTCTTTTCCGTATTAAAAGCCTACTACGGTCTGGCGTTTGCCTCAATAAATGCGCCTGCCGAAGCTCCAAGCCTGGCTTCGTTAATCATTCCATTCGTTGTCTGGCTGGTGATTTATGTGGCTGGCATCATAGATACCGCCATGGCAAGTTACCGGCAGCAGGTAAAGCGTGTAATGTGAAACGTGAAGCGTGAGACGTAAAATGTCAGCCGGGTCATTTACGTCTTACATCTAACCTCTCACGTCTTACTTCTTTTTGATTGTATCGGTCGTCGCAATCCAGTTGGATACGGTGGCGTATACGTCATTCCATAGTGCCCCTGCAGCAAGAGTGAAATCCCAGCCGAATACGATCAGCAGAGCGCCCACCAAGGACCGCAATAATATCTGATTCGCCTGAGTGAATAGATAATAGACGGAATAACCCGGGATGATGAAGCAGAGAATGCCGCAAAAGGTGTCATCACCAAATGCCAGACAAATTACGGAGACATGCATCAACAGAAGGGCCCACACACCGCCTTGGATCAAATTCTGGTGAATATCAGGGGACAGTGCGGCGGGGTCATAGCGCAACCATCCCAAAACGAGCAGGAGAATAACAAAGAGCAGCCACGGGAGCACTTTGAGTTCAAACGTGCTTATTTTCCTGGCGCGTTTCCGGATTTTCATTCCTTTCGGCAGATATTGTTGAACGTTGTTCTTATTAGCCGACTTTACCTTTTTACGGTCAAATATAGCGGTGATGGGCGGCTCTGCCGCGGGGGTGGTAGCCTGAGGTTTGGCAATGGTTAACTTTACCTTGGACGCTGCAGCAGCCGGATCGGGTTGTCGCTCCGGAATGGGGACCTGCCATTTACATTTCATGCAGGTAATCACCTTGGCGGTGACAAATTCCGAGACCGTGATGTTATTTCCGCACTGTGCACAGGTAACGATAATGTCAGACATGGTTATATTCATAACATGATCGGAGGTTGAGTTCAAAGAAAACTGCAACCTCAAAGAAAGCTCAGGCCGCGTGGCATGGCGGGAATTTTGAAAAAAGCGGCAAGAGTTTGCGCCACGTCGTAGAAACCATCACGGAGGCCCAGGGCCTTGTTCATCTGACCAGGACCACTGGTAAGGAGGGGAACAAATTCGCGCGTATGGTCGGAGCCCTTGAAAGTGGGATCATTTCCATGATCCGCGGTAATGAGGAGAAGATCCCGAGAGTCTAGTTTCGACAGTAAGGTCCCCAGAAACTGATCGGCCTGTTCCAGCGCGGTCGCATAGCCGCGTGCATCGCGTCGATGCCCGTATAGCATGTCGAAATCTATCAGGTTGGCGAAACAGAAAAATGAATCCGCCTGGTCTGCCAGTTTTAAGATGGCGGCTTCAGCATCCGGGTTATTCTCGACATGAAACGACCGGCTGACTCCGTTGCCGCTGAAAATATCGTCCAGTTTACCAACGGTAATGACGTTGATCCCGTAATCGAACAAGCGGTTGAGGAGTGTGGGTTCGGGGAGCGGATAAGAGAAGTCCCTGCGGTTTTCAGTGCGTTTGAATGAGCCTGGCTGGCCGATATAAGGGCGGGCAATCACCCGGCCCACAACATAAGGATCGCACAGCTCACGGGCAATCCTGCATCCTGCATAGAGCTCCGGCAGGGGGATGATGTCCTCATGGGCGGCAATCTGAAATACGGAATCACCACTGGTATAGACAATCCAGGCCCCGTTTGTGATTTGCCTGGCGCCCAGTTCGTTGATGATGGCGATTCCGTTGGCCGCCTTGTTTCCCATGGTCTTACGCCCCGTGCGTCGTTCAAATTCCTGAATCAAAGGGGCGGGAAAGGAAGGGGCGGCTTGCTGGAACAAGTGAAACCCCTTTTCCATCATAATTCCGGCCATTTCCCAGTGGCCGGTTGTAGTGTCTTTACCTTGCGAGCGTTCCCTCATGGCGCCGAAGCCGCCGGCTGCAATTGCTATGGGCTCCACTCCCGGTATGGCGAGCCCACCCGGCAGGAGCGGCGGAATATTTCCAAGGCCGAGTGATTGGAGTGTGGGAAGGCGAAGACTGCCGACAGCCTGTCCAATATGTGCCAGCGTATTGGACCCGGCGTCACCGTAGGCAGCGGCATCGGGTGCCGCCCCGATTCCCACTGAATCCAAAACGATGAGAAAGGCTTTCATCAGGTGGTGACAATGCGGATCCCTGCGCTGGTTCCAATTCTGGAGGCTCCCGCAGCGATCAAGGTTTCTGCATCCGCCAGTGAGCGGATTCCGCCACTGGCTTTAACGCCGGCACGGGTTCCCACGGTGGCGCGCATCAGGGCGACGTCATGAGCGGTCGCGCCCCCGGTGTTGAGACCGGTTGAGGTTTTGACATAGTGGGCGCCTGCATCCAGCGCCAGCCTGCAGGCGGTCACCTTTTCCTCATCATCCAGCAGACAGGTCTCAAGAATGACTTTTACGGCGCAGGAGGTCCCGGCGGCAAGTACCACGGCGCGGATGTCGGCGAGTACCCGCATATAATCTTTCTGTTTTAAAGCTCCCACCGCCAGCACCATATCCACCTCGCGCGCACCTTTGGCGGCGGCCTCGCCGGCCTCAAAGGCCTTGCTTGGCGTGGTGTTGGCCCCGAGCGGGAAACCGATGACCGTGCAGGGGAGTGTGAACGCCCCTGCCAGGGCGCCTACGGCCGTGGGTAACAACCATGGATTGATGCAGACTGCAGCAAAGCCATAGGTGATGGCTTCCTCGCAAAGTCGTTCCACGTCACCGCTCGTGGCCTCCGGCTTGAGGAGGGTATGATCGATCATCGCTGCAATGCGCTGATTCTTGAAATTCTGAATTCTGGACTCTGAATTCTGGATACGCTCTGTCCTTTACGGCGTTTCTTCCGTGGCTTCAGGGATCTCTTCGGGCTTGAATTTGTCCTTCATGCGATCACCTGAAACAAGGAATTTCTCCCAGTCACTGAAAATGATGCGGGCGCGGCGGCGGGTCGTGTTCATTAACACTTGATTTGCAATGGAGGCGAGTTCGGCCTGCCCTGCGGGGCGGCGGTCCACGACATAGGCAATCATCAAGCCGCTGGTGCCTGGAAGAACCGCGCTCAGTTCACCGGGGTTGCGCAGGGTGATGTCGCTGAGAATTTCGGACGAGCTCAAGGCGTCAGGGGCGGCGGAGGCCGAGAAGTATTCGGTCGTGGATACATTCATGGACTTCTCCCCGGCCAGAGCGGCGAAGGAGCGCTTGTTATTCAAGCCGCCCTTGAGAAATGCGTGGAGCTCGGCGGCGTGTTTATCCATCGCCGATTGAATGGCTTGCGCTAGAGCCAGTGGTTGCACATGCTCCTTCACATCGGAAAATTCGGGGATATAGGCCTCTGTATTGGTGGTGAGGGCCATCAGGTATACGTGATTTGTACCCGGAACAGCAGTGCTGAAATACTCATCAGCCGTGGAGCGCAGCCGGAAAGCGGCTTCATTGAAAATGAGCGAGGCGTCGATGCCCGGGATGGGCGTATTGGCATCAAACAAGCCTGATTCAAGAATTGGAAGGTTGGCGCTTTGAGCAACGGCTTCAAATGTGGAGGCTTTACCCTCACGGTTGGGGACAAGCGTGTCGCTTAGTTCGTTGAGGGTGTCGGCTGCCATTTGCAGGGTTGCCTCATGAATCAATTTTTGGGCGATTTCGTTCGTAACGGCCTCCAGAGGCTTGGCAACTTTAAGCCCATTTGTGTCCGTGCTGCTGTAATCATCAGTGTGGGCGAGATAGTAATCCTCGACGGCGTTGGTATCCACCTTGTCGGTCACTTTTGACAGGTAGTTGGAGGCCGGTAATGCAAGATAGCGAACGGCAACTTTCGGGGGCACCATGAACTCGTTGGAATGAGCCGAATAATATGATTTCACATCGGTGTCCGACAGTTTGATGTCCTTGGTTGAAATCAGATTGGTGTCGATGCTGATGTATTCCAGCTTAAACGAATCGGCGTATCGGGACGCCATCCGCTTGAGTTCGCTGGGCGACAGCCAGATGGCCGAGGCCGTGATATTGTGCAGTTTCTGGAGCAGGATATTTTCCGCGAGTTGTTGCTCGAATTGAGGCGCCGTCGCATTCAGCCGGCTCAGGACATCACGGCAGAAGACCTGATAGCGCTGCGGGTTGAACCGGCCCTCGTCCTGGAACTGCGGATCCTTGATGATGGCGGCCAGAACTTCTTCCGAGGTGGCGGTCAGATTCAATTCCTGCGCCGCGCGCAAGGCGGCGATTCTGTGCCATGACATGGTCCGGAGTTCCCGGTCCATCGCGGGGGTGATGATGGGGATGCGGCCCAGCATGAGGCAGAGATTGAGATAGGTGTTGAAGCGGGCATGACGCAATTGGGCATCGGTCACGGGCTTGCCGTCCAGACTGCCGATATCATTGGTCGGTTTTGCGGTATCGCAACCCCCGCGAGGGCTGAACCAGCCGACGAAAGTAATAATGACAATACCGCCAATAATCCACCACACAACTTTGTTGCGGATCATTTTATTGAACTTCATGATCATCATGATAGGTAACCTTTCCAGTATAATTACGTATACAACCCGCCCTATTTGGACGGAAAGTCGTTATGGATACTGGGTTAGAGAAAGGGTGTCAAGAATAGAGAATGCACATATTCCTGCTCCCGAGGCATGGGGCATGGTTTTTATTTGAAATTCCATGCTTTTTCTTGGCTTTATTCTTGTATCCGTCCAGTTTCCTTATAAAGTAATTGCCTTTTATGATTTGCCCGGAATGGCTTGAGATGCGAGCGGACGGGTCTGCAAGAATTGGGGATACAGTATGAAAGAAATCGGTATTGGTTTACTTGGATTTGGCACAGTTGGTGCAGGTGTGGTGGAAGCCCTTCAGCGTAACGGCGATTTGCTGGCCGGCCGGGTCGGGGTGAAACTGGTGATGCGACGCATTGCGGATGTTGACCTGGAGCGTGATCGCGGGGTCAAGGTCGACCGGGCCATTATGACCAGGGATGCGGCGGCGGTGATTGATGATCCTGCTGTGGACGTTGTCATCGAACTGATCGGCGGAACGACCATTGCCAGGGATTTCATGATGCGGGCGCTTCGTCTTGGCAAGCCGGTGGTAACCGCCAATAAGGCGTTGCTTGCGGAGTATGGACAGGAACTTTTTGCCCTGGCGGCCGAAAAGCATACGGGTATCTGGTATGAGGCCAGTGTGGCCGGAGGCGTACCGATCATCCGGGCGCTCCAGGAAGGGCTTGTCGCCAATCGGATCGAGCGTATCTGCGGGATTTTGAACGGCACCTGTAATTATATCCTGACCCAGATGGAGCGGGAACAGATGACGTTTGATCATGCGCTGAAGGAGGCCCAGGCGGCGGGATTTGCCGAAGCGGATCCCGGCTTGGATATTGATGGGTTTGATACGGCTCACAAAGCGGCTATTCTTGCCATGCTGGCCTATGGTGTCCATGTGCCAAAAGACAAGGTTTTTGTGGATGGAATCCGCGGGCTGAGCAAAACGGATATTGAACATGCCAGCGAGTTTGGTTACCGCATAAAGCAATTGGCGGTTATCAAGTTGAGCGGGGGCGAGGTGGAAGTTCGCGTACATCCCACCTTGATCCCTCATGAGCATATGCTGGCTTCGGTGATGGGCGTCTATAATGCCGTGGTGGTGGATGGCGACATTGTAGGCCAGACCGTATACTACGGGCGGGGCGCCGGCCGATTGCCGACGGCCAGCGCCGTGGTCAGCGACCTGGCCGATGTGGCGCGGATGCTGGTGGATGGCGGACGAAAGGTGCGCGCCACGCCGTTGACTCCCGCCGGTCAGGTTAAGTTCCGTCCGATGGCGGATGTTGAAAGCCGTTATTATCTGCGCCTGTCCCTGCTGGATAAGCCCGGTGTTCTGGGTTTGGTGGCTTCCGTTCTTGGCCAGCATGGCATCAGCCTGGCCTCGATTGTGCAGAAGGAGCCCAACCGGTCGGGCAAGCATGTTTCAGTCGTGTTGCTGACGCATAAAGCGGTGGAAAAGAATGTAATGGAGGCGCTTCGTGCTTTGGAAGAGCGGAATGCTCTGGGGGCGAAGCCGGTGTGTATGCGGATTGAAGACCCGGGAATTGAGAAATAATCATGACAACAAAAGTAGCGTGCGGTTTGAAAGTGGCGAAGTTCGGTGGGTCCTCCGTGTCCGATGCGGCCCAGATTTTAAAAGTCTGCTCCATCATCAAGATGGATGCCCAGCGCCGTATCGTGGTGGTCTCGGCTCCGGGCAAACGCCGTTCCGATGACACGAAGGTGACGGATATGCTCATTGCCTGTGCCGAGGCCAAGCTGGCGGGCAAGACGGGTGAAAGCGAGCTCATGGCCATTGTTGAGCGGTATGCCGATATTCAGCGCACGGCGGGGATAGGCGAGGGGATTATCAAGCAAATCAAAGCTGATCTTCAGAACCGTCTGGCGTCAGACACCTCGCATCGGGGCCGTTTCATGGATTTGATGAAGGCAGCAGGGGAGGATAACAGTGCGAAGCTGGTGGCGGAGATCTTCCGCCATAATGGAGTGGACGCCCATTATATCAATCCCAAGGATGCGGGAATGTTGTTGAGTGACGATTTCGGCAATGCGCTGGTGCTGGAAGAGTCTTATGCGAAGCTGAGTACGCTCAAGGACGCGCCCGGCATCAGCATTTTCCCGGGATTTTTCGGGTATACCCGCTCCGGTGCCGTGGCGACATTTCCGCGGGGTGGCTCTGACATCACCGGGGCGATTCTGGCGGCGGCGGTGAAGGCCGACGTGTACGAGAATTTTACCGATGTGGATTCAGTGTTCTCGGCGGATCCGCGCATTGTCCCCAATGCCGCCGCGATCGATCTGTTGACCTACCGTGAAATGCGCGAACTGGCCTATGCCGGGTTCGGTGTTTTCCATGATGAGGCGATTGTGCCCGCCATCAAGGCGAATATTCCGATCTGCATCCGGAATACGAACCGGCCGGAAGCGCCTGGAACACAAATCGTGCCGAAACGGGACTACAAGAGCGGGGCCGTGGTCGGGGTTGCCAGTGCGGATGGATTCTGCGCGCTCTATGTGGACAAATACCTGATGAACCGGGAAATCGGATTCGGGCGCCGCCTGCTTCAGATCATGGAGGAGGAAGGGTTGTCCTATGAGCATGCGCCCTCGGGGATTGACAATGTTTCAGTCGTGTTCCGGGAGAAGGAATTTTCGACGGAAAAGGAAGAGCGCGTACTGATGCGCATCCGGACCGAACTCGGGGCCGATAACATTGACGTCGACCGGGGGTTGGCTCTGGTGATGATTGTCGGTGAGGGTATGCATTATTCCGTTGGCGTGTCAGCCCGGGCCACAACCGCCCTGGCCGCTGCGGGAGTGAATATTGAGATGCTCAACCAGGGCTCGTCCGAAATCAGTATGATGTTTGGTGTCCAGGCACGGGATCGGAAAAAAGCAGTACAGGCCTTGTATGAGGCTTTCTTTAAGGCGGATTGATATCATGCACCGACGAAAAATATTTATCTATGACACCACGTTGCGCGATGGTTCGCAGGGTGAGGGGATTTCTTTTTCCGGCGGATCCAAGATTAAACTGGCCCTTAAACTCGATGAATTCGGGGTGGATTACATCGAGGGGGGCTATGCCGGCTCCAATCCCAAGGATATGGAATTCTTCCATGAGATCCAGAAGTACAAGCTGCGGCATGCCAAGGTGGCGGCCTTTGGGAGCACCCGGCGGGCGGATGTGACCGTGGGTGAGGATCAGAATGTGCTACGCCTGATCGAATCGGGTGCACCCGTGGTAACTATTTTCGGGAAAACCTGGCAACTTCATGTTTCCGAGGTGCTGAAGACTACCCTTGCCGAGAATCGCCGGATGGTGGCCGAGACAATCCAGTTTTTGAAGCGGCACGACAAGGAAGTGATTTTCGATGCGGAGCATTTTTTCGACGGCTATAAGGATAGTCCGACATTTGCGATGGATATGCTGAAAGCGGCGGTTGAGGCCGGGGCTCATTCCCTTGTTCTATGTGACACCAACGGCGGGACGTTGACGCATGATATCCATGGGATCACGACGGAAGTGATCAAATCCTTTCCGACCGTTCAAGTGGGAATTCACACCCATAACGATTCGGAATTGGCCGTGGCAAACTGTTTGGAAGCGGTGCGGGCCGGAGCGGTTCAGGTTCAGGGAACCATCAACGGGTATGGGGAGCGAACTGGAAACGCGAACCTGTGCGCCATCATTCCCGCGTTGGAGCTTAAGATGGGATGTCGGGCGGTTCCGGAGGGCTCCCTCCAGCAGATACGCGCATTATCGCTTTTTGTGGATGACCTGGTGAATGTGCGTCACAACGCCAAAGCCGCCTATGTTGGCATGAGCGCATTTTCGCATAAGGCTGGAATGCATGTGAATGCGGTCCAGAAGCTTCCCCGCAGTTTTGAGCATGTTCCGCCTGAAAGCGTGGGGAATGAGCGGCGCATTCTGATCTCCGAGGGGTCGGGTTCTAGCAGTGTGCTTTTGAAGGCGATTGAAATGGGCGTGGATCTGAAGAAATCCTCTCCGGAAGTGAAGGATATTCTGGATGCGCTCAAAACACTTGAGAAGCAAGGCTACACCTATGAGGCGGCAGATGCGTCGTTCAGGATGCTGGTGCAAAAGGTGCTGAAAAAGCATAAATCCTTCTTTGAGCTGGAAGGATTCCGGGTGATCATGGAAAAGGAAGGCACCAGCAACCCCTGTGTGTCTGAGGCGAGTATCAAAGTGCGGGTCGGGGATGAAGTGGAGCATGTGGTGGCGGAGGGCGATGGTCCCGTTAATGCCTTGGATCGCGCTTTGCGCAAAGCCCTGGTGCGCTTCTATCCCGAAATCGAAAAGGTGTTCCTGACCGATTACAGCGTGCGTATCCTGGATCCCGAAGAGGCGACGGCCGCCAAAACCCGTGTGATCATCGAATCCAGTGATGGGGATAATCATTGGGGCACGGTTGGGGTTTCGGTCAATATTCTCGAGGCATCATGGGAAGCCCTGGTGGATAGCGTGGAATACAAGCTTTTCTGTGAAGAACAAAAAAAATGATGGCTTATCTATGAAAGAACTCGACAAGCAATATGACCCTAAAACAGTTGAAACCCGTTGGTATGACATCTGGCAGACCAGGGGTTATTTTCATGGAGATGCAGCAAAGGGAGGGGTCCCTTATTGTGTTGTCATTCCGCCACCGAATGTCACAGGCATTCTCCACATCGGTCATGCGCTGAACAATACCATCCAGGACATTCTGGTGCGCTGGCAGCGTATGGAAGGCAAGAATACAGTCTGGCTGCCGGGCACTGATCATGCCGGCATCGCCACGCAGAACGTGGTTGAACGTTCTCTCCGCAAGGAGGGTAAAACGCGGCATGATCTCGGGCGGGAAGCGTTTGTCAGCAAGGTCTGGGAATGGAAAGAGGAATATGGCGGCACTATCATCCGTCAGTTGAAACGGCTGGGGGCATCCTGTGATTGGGAGCGTGAGCGTTTCACCATGGATGCCGGGCTCAGTGAAGCCGTGGAAGAGGTGTTTTGCCGGCTCTATGACAAAGGCCTGATCTATCGGGCCAACTACATCACCAATTGGTGTCCGCGGTGTCATACGGCTTTGTCGGATGAGGAGAGTGAGCATCAGGACACTGCCGGGAAAATGTATTTTATCCGTTATCCGGTAAAGCGGGATGGCAAGCTTACGGCCAGTGAATTCGTGGTGGTGGCGACGACCAGACCGGAGACGCTTCTCGGTGATGTGGCGGTGGCGGTGAGCCCGAAGGATGAGCGGTATAAGGCGTTGATCGGTAAAACGCTCAGCCTGCCGGTTTTGCATCGGGAATTACCGGTGATTGCCGATGATTTTGTGGATTCAGCCTTTGGAACTGGTGCTGTCAAGGTGACCCCTGCACATGATCCCAACGATTTTGAAATGGGACAACGGCATAAGTTGACTCCCATTAATGTCATGAATCCGGACGGAACGATGAACGAAGGGGCTGGCCCGTATGCCGGGCTGGATCGTTTTGAGTGCCGTAAGCGCATTGTCACCGACCTGACCGCCGCCGGGCTGATCGAAAAAATCGATCTTCATCAGCATGCCGTCGGCCATTGCTATCGCTGTGATACCGTGGTCGAGCCACGTTTGTCACTCCAGTGGTTTGTCAAAATGAAGCCCCTGGCTGAACCGGCCCTTCAGGCCGTGATGGATGGCCGCGTCAAATTTGTGCCGGAGCGTTGGAACAAGGTCTATGCCGACTGGATGGGGAATATCCGGGATTGGTGTATCTCGCGCCAGATCTGGTGGGGGCACCGCATTCCGGTGTTCTATTGTGATGCGTGTCATCACCAGTGGGCGGCCCGCGGGAAGCCCGGCCAATGCCCCAAATGCAACGCTACTGATATTCGGCAGGATGAGGATGTCCTCGATACCTGGTTCTCCTCGTGGCTGTGGCCGTTCAGTACTTTCGGCTGGCCTCATCGCAATCCCGATCTTGCGCTCTACTATCCCGGTAATACCCTGGTGACGGCCTCCGAGATTATTTTCTTCTGGGTGGCCCGGATGGTCATGGCTGGTATCGAGTTCATGGGTGAGGTTCCGTTCCGCGAAGTCTACATCCATGGTACAGTGCGAGACGACAAAGGCCGGAAGATGAGCAAGAGTCTGGGAAATTCCATTGATCCGTTGACGATCATTGAAGAATATAGCGCCGATGCGCTGCGCTACAGTCTGATGATGATTACGGCGACAGGTCAGGACGTTTTTCTTTCAAACGATAAATTTGAAATTGGCCGTAATTTCGGCACCAAGATATGGAACGCCGCCCGCTTTATGCAGATGCAGGATCCCACCGGTTATGTTCCTGGCGGGGAAGGGATTCAGGCGGCCTTGTTAAGTGCGGATGACCGTCATATTCTAGCCAAACTCAGCCGGGCTATTGAGTCCTGTACGGAGAATCTCGGGCGTTACCGGTTCAACGATGCGGCCCAGGATCTCTACGCCTTTATCTGGCATGAGTACTGTGACTGGTATGTGGAGTATTCCAAGGATGTGCTGTATGGGCAGAATGCCGCACGGCGGGCCGAAGTGCTGAAGGTGATGCATTACTGTTTCTCGACCGCGTTGCGACTGCTTCATCCCTTTATGCCGCATTTGACTGAGGAGTTGTGGCATGGCATGGGCTATGGCACGGACGAGGAGACCATCATGCTGGCTCCCTGGCCGAAACCGCTGACTGAAGAACTGGCGCAGTGGGAGGCGACTCCCGAGGTGGTGCAATATGTGGATGCCCGGCATGAATTGATCCGTATCGGGCGTATGTTGCGTGCCGACTGCAGTATCGCGCCGGGGCAGAAGCTGGATTATATCATCAGGGCGAATACGCCTCATCTGGCCACGCAGTTGAAGGCGGATGCGGGGTCGCTGACGGCCATGCTCAAGGCCCGGGAGATTATTATTGATCCCGCCTATGTTCCAGCTACCGCCATCCCGAGCGCCCTGACCCCGATCGGGGCGCTTTATATGCCGATTGAGGGGCTTGTTGATGCGAAGGCTGAATCCGCAAAACTGGCAAAACAGCTGGAAGAACTGGGTGGGCATCTGGAACGGGCCAATCTTAAACTTAACAATCCTAATTTCTTCAATAAGGCCAAGCCTGAAGTGGTTGCTCAGTTTGAAAAGTCGCGGCAGGAGTTGCAGGAAAAATACAATAAAGTGAAGCGTTTGCTCGAAATGATGGGGTAAGATTCAGGCTCAGTTATGTCAGATGTTTTCATTACAACGGAAAAAAAACAGGCGCTTGAGGAGCGGATGACCCGGCTAGGTATCCTGGAAAAGGACCTGATTGAGAAATTCGTCCTGGGAGCCGGTTCCGGGGGACAGAAGCTGAACAAAACTTCGTCCTGTGTATTTCTGCAGCACCCCAAATCCGGGCTTGAAATCAAGTGCCAGCGGGAAAGGTCGCGGGAATTGAACCGGTTTGTCGCCCGCCGCGAGTTGTGTGAGCGGTTGGAGGAGCGGATCCTTGGTCAGCAGAGTGCCCGCCAGCAGGCCAATGAAAAAATCCGGCGTCAAAAACGCCGGCGCTCCCGGCGCCAGAAGGAGCGGGTGCTCGACGATAAGAGAAAGCATTCGGTGAAAAAACAAGCCAGACGGGGTGGAAATTTTGAATCCTGAGCCTTTTCAGACAGCCGGACAAAAAATCCGGGAATGGGTGATGCGGTGGGTATTGATGGCCATTGCGGTCTGGATGTCCGATTTTCTCGTTTCCGGTGTGTATACCGACGATTGGACAAGCCTGCTGGCCGCGGCGTTAATCCTCGGGATATTGAATGCCCTGGTGAAGCCCATTCTGGTCACGGTGGCCTTGCCGCTGGTCGTGCTTACGCTGGGGTTCATGCTTCTGTTCATCAATGCCTTTCTGTTGCTTTTGACGGCCAGGCTGGTGCCCGGGTTCCATGTGGCGGGGTTTGGCTCCGCCATGTGGGCTTCGCTGGTGATCAGTATTGTCAGTATGATTTTGGGTAATAATCGCAGAAATTTCCAGCGTCCCTCGCGTAAGCCGCCGACACCCGAGGCCTATTCCGAGCCGACGCGGATCAGAACTCCACCGCCGGGGAAAGGCCCGATTATTGATGTGTGAATTATGAAAAATAACGAATCCGGTTTAAAAAGTTCTTTTGACCTCGCGATGGAGCGAATGGCCAAACGCGGCGAGAAAATCACCGCTCTAACAGATGAACAGAAGCAGGCGATGGCCGAGGTGACAACGCGAACCAAGGCCAAAATTGCAGAGATTGAGATTCTGTACGGTAAAAAAGCGGATGAAGCCCGGGCGGCGGGGGATGCCGGGAAGGCATCGAAAATTGAGGAAGAAAAACGTTATGAAATCGCCCGGCTGCGCGAAAAAGAAGAATCCGAGCGTTGCCGTATTCGACCTGCCTGATGAACTCAACCTGCTTGCCCATGAAGCCTCAAAAAAAACGCATTCTGGTAATTAAGCTCAGTTCTCTGGGTGACATATTCCATGCGCTTCCTGCTGTCAATAACTTGCAGGTAGCCTTGGATGCCGAGGTGGATTGGGTGACTCAGCCTGAATATGTCGAACTGGTGGGGTGTTTCCCGATGGTGTCGACAGTGATTCCCTTTCCGCGGCGGCAGTTTTGGAGTCAGGCCCCAGCCTTTTTGCGATCCATCCGGGCTAAGCGATATGATTACGTGATCGACTTCCAGGGGCTGCTCAAGAGTGCCATTGTAGCGCGGGTCGCCCTGGGCGGGAAACGAATTGGTCCTTCTTTTCAGCGTGAAGGGGCCCGGTTTCTTTATGATGCGGTGGCAGGCAGACGCAACAAAGACCGGCATGCCGTGGAAGAGAATCTGGATGTGGTCCGCTATCTGGGTTTGCCGGTGTTGCCAGCCGCCTTTCCAGTTCAGTTTTCCGCCCCGGTAGTGGATCAGACCGTTCCGCGTGTCGGGCTGGTTCCATGGTCACGCAGGCTGAATAAAAACTGGCCCTCGTCACATTTCATTGACGTGGCACGCAGGATACAAGCTGAGTTCGGGGCCTCGATTTACCTGTTTGGAAGCGGTGAGGACCGCTCCGGATGTGAAAAAATATGTGCTTCCTTATCCGACTCCTCCGGCGCGGGGTCTGTGATGAATCTGGCGGGACAGACCAGCCTGGTGGAGATGGGAGGCTGGTTTTCAAAGATGAATCTGGTTGTGGCGAATGATTCCGGCCCCCTGCATATGGCGGTGGCGCTGGACATTCCCGTAGTGACTGTATTTGGCCCCACCGATCCCAAGCGTACCGGACCCTACGGGAATGAGCAGCATGTGGTTAGATCCGTGGTGGACTGTAGCCCCTGTTTAAGCAAAGAGTGTCGCTTGCCGCGGGTTGAATGCCTGGAGCGGATTACTCCGGAGCACGTCATGCGTGCGGTTCGTAACGTGTTAGGCGCGGTGAAGGCGGGAATTATATCATGAATTTCAAGTGTTCTATAATGGCCCTTTGTACCCACATACTGTCACCAGTCCTTGGTGTGGTGATTCTGATTGTCGCGGGAGGGTGTAACGAAAATGTCGGGGTGTCTGATGAGATTGAACGCGAGCATCCTGATATGAAAAAGGCCATGGTGCTGGAGGATCAGGGGGACTTAAGGGCGGCCCGGAATGTCTATGAGTCGATCTTGGATCGTGATCCCACCCTGGCCAGGGCGCACCTGGCGCTGGCTTTCCTCCTTGATAAAACCGGGGATGATCATGTTGGCTCCATCTATCATTTCAGGCGTTATCTCGCCTTGCGCCCGGATACGGAAAAGAAGGCCATGATCGAGAGCCACATCCGAAGTGAAACTTTGAATGTGGTTGGTTCCGTATTTACAAATCAAGCGTCCGTCCTCGTCCGGATGGGTGAGGTGGAAAGGGAGAACAAAGCCCTTAAGACCAGGGTGTCTAATCTTCAGGCCCAGATGGCTCAATTACGGGCGGCATTGGCGGCTGTGCGGGCTAAATATGGCGTATCCACGAAGCCGTGAAGATGCACTTGATACCTATGGGAGCGATTGATAGCATGCCTAGGTCAGAGTTCAAATTAAGCACTGAATCGAGCGAAAAGGAGAGAACTTTATGGGAACGGATTTTTTTGATGAAGATCTGGCGCAACGCCGCGGGGCAGTAAAATCCACGACATTGGGTTCAGGGCCGGACAGCATGATGAATTTGAAGTCCGATGACCCGGCAGGACGCCCTCTCTCCGATCTCAGCCTGACGCGGATGGCGCGACATCGTGAAGAACTAATAACACAGAAGGCTTCCGCGAAACTTCACGTCGAGCGGTTGAAGCAAAAACAGAGCGAGATGGAACGTGAGGAACAAATGATTTCCGACCTGCTCGAAAAGCAGGATCAATATGAGCGAGGCAAGCAGGAGATGCAGGACCGGCTTTCAGAGAGTCTCGTGTCGCTCCAGAAAATGGGGGATCATGCGGCTCGTCAGGTTGAAGTTTTCTTCACCACCCGCGACCGCCTGGCGGCCGACCTGGAAGAACTTCACAAGATTAACGATACGGAATGGGCAGATGAATCTCTCCGTGAGGAGTTGAATAAAGCGGTGGTTCAGATTGATGCCATCCGGAGTGATTTTGTAAAGGCCCAGGCGACGATCGAAGCTGTGGGCGGGCCTGTGATGCTTTTTGACGACAAATCACGCAAGGCAAATACTCTTGAGGATGATGAATTTGCGCCCTCAACAAAAGATTTCGGACATTGGCTCAAAGTCGGTTTTGCGGTCAGTTTGCCACTGATCCTGACTATTCTGGTGGCGATCATTGTCATTGTGGCAAAAGGACGATAAAGCGTTATGCAGCGTGTCCGGCGTAAAAATCCACGTTTGCAGGAGAAGCTTGAGTCGCTTCAACGGGAAATTGCCCGTGTCGAACGTGATATCAAGGGGATTTCTCATGCCATTGAGAGCCCGGATCCTGATCAGGCCATACGCCGGCTTCGCAAGGTCGTGGGCGATATTCCGCCTGTTGAGGTGGCCGCCAGACCCGCGATACAAGAACCTTTTCGGACAGGACACATGGAGAAGCCTGCCGAGGTGGCTCCGTTAGCGGGAGGCGGGGCGGACATGATGATACCCAAACCCATCCCGGATCAACGGTTTCAAACCTATTTTGGCAGCGGGAGCCTTCATTCGGTGCGCCCACTCCGACAGGAACGGCGGGTCCAGCGCAACAAGGCCATTATCATGCTGATTTTTGCCGCCTTGCTCCTCTACGGGGTCATTAATCTGGTCTTCTGATATCCGCCTCAAGGGTGATCGCGGCAGAGGGAGACAAAGGTGCGGTCTTTTCGTTGAAGGGGTGCGGTTACCGTGATTCTTCTAACGGTCTGGCCCGAGTAACTCCTGAACTCCACCTCAAACTGCTTCAAATCCGACGGGCAGGTGACACGGGCTACGGCGAGTTTTGCGGGAAGCGTTTCCCAGCGGCGCAGATCCTCATCTTCCAGGGCAAGAAGCAACATCCCTGTTAAAAATCCGAGGTCTTCATCGCGTGACCAGGCGGCAATCGTAATTGCCCCTTTGACCAGAAGCCGGGATAAGGTTTTGGCCGCATGTCGGGTCGCCATACGTTCTCGACTGGCCGATTGAAGTTGGTAAATACTGGTCAGCGTTCGACTGGTTCCCAGCAGTTGTCCGTTGGCGTAGATGGCGGCGGAGTAAGGCATGATCCCTGAATAGCCATCAAAATCGAGAAAGCAGACCAGTTCTGCTGCGGTTGAGGCAACGCGGACGGATTGGTTGGTGGGTTGGTCAGGGGATCGGAACCGTCCTGTCGCCCCGTCAATCCCGCTTTCAGGAACCAACTTTGCCACCTGCCTGTACTGCATGGCCGCATTACTGTCATCGCCGCAGAGTTCAAAACAAAAGCCTGCAAGGTAATGACTGAAGGCATCATCTGGAAAGCCATCCAGCTTTTCCATTTGAAGCGCAATATTGCGGGCTTCAACCGCCGCGTCACTCCACGAGCCTATGGCCAAATAATTTTTTGCAAGAAACACATGCAAATAGGTCCGCTCGAAGGGATAGCCGCGGAACGCAAGGGTCGAATCGTTGACGACCATGCTTGCCCCGGCCTTTGTGATGCTGTTGACTTCCAGTTCTTTTTCAAGACGGACCGCGGCGAGCCAGTCGGCGGTACTGTTGGTGAAATCCTGGCGGACATGCCGGATCATTCCCCGTTCCATCAGGTTTAACACTTTGTTCTGGTCACTGGGCAGGGTGGCCAGAGTTCTGTCGGCTTCCTCGAGTTGACCGTTGCTGAAGTTCCTGCGTGCGGCATCCAGGGGAACCGGTGTTGCGCAACCGGCTCCAAGTGTCAGCAATACGAAAAGCAGACCGGTCACTCGTCGAAATGAAAGCACATTCATTTCACTACTCATAAGAAAACCGGTGAAATTTGACAGAATGAACAGAATTTACAAAATAAATGCGTGAGTGATTACCAACCCAAAACCGGCTTGCTGGCGCCACGGACCCGTTCCTTCTGGGTGGTCCAGGCGATCAGGCCGGTTTGCAGGTCAGTGACTTCGATGGTGAGTTGAAGGTAGACCTGCTCCTTGCGTGACAAACTGATTTGTTTGGGAGTGTCCTTGGAGATTTTTACCAGGGAACCGGTAAGCATATAGCGGGCGCCGAGTTGTTTCCCAATGAGTGTCTGGGTCTCAGGAGTGCAGTTGACCAGTTGGTAACCCTGTTCTTTCATGAGGGCATCACGGCGGCTTTCATTGATAAAACTGGCCTTGCCTTCATTGATCAGACGGGTGCGGATGGTATCGGTGATCGCTTTGGTGTCAACATGCTCATCGGTCCGGTTTTCAATACCCATGACGACCAGGATGGGTTTCTTCTCAAGAACGGGGGCCGACACAAGCTCACTATTAACGGCTTCTGCGAGAGAGCGCAGGTCACCGAAGTCATAGCCGGTATCCAGAGGTTTTGCGGACGCCTTATTGACATCCTCGTTTTGAACAGAGGCACGAAAGACGCTGCAACCGCTCCCGATGGTGAGGGCGGACAAAACAACTAAGGACAACTTCACCGAGGTTATAAAGCGTGACATGGTTTTTCTCCTTTTTTAAACGGTGAGCACATATTAAAGCCGGAACCCTGCAGGTGTCGAGAGGCAATCTACAGTTCAACCTGAATGCCGATCTCAATCACCCGGTTGGGCGGAATCCGGAAAAATTTCGAGGCATCCCAGGCATTCCGGGACAGATAGGAGAATAGAATCTTCCGCCAGGGGCGCATATTCTTATTGTCTACCAGTATCAGGGTCTCGCGACCAAGGAAAAAGGTTACACGCATGGGATCCAGATCCAGACCCTCAATTTTCAGGTTTTTCAGGAGTGTTGACAGGTCTGGATCCTCGCTGAAGCCATACCGTATCAGTAGCTGATAGAAACCTTCCGGCAGCACCTTCACCTGGGTTCTTTCATCATCCGGCACATGAGGGATATCTTCGGTCTGGATGGTGATGAATACAATCTGCTTATGCAGGATTTTATTGTGCTTATAGTTGTGCAGCAGCGTGCGCGGGATACCGTTTGGATTACCAGTCAGGAATACGGCTACGCCTGATACCCGGTGCGGCTGCGAGGTGGCCACGTCATTGATGAAAAGATCTATCGAGATGGCGGCCTCGGCCATTTGTCGCCCAAGGATCTCCCGGCCGCGATTCCAGGTTGTCATCATGATGATAAAGCCAATCGAAATGGCCAGCGGGACCCAGCCGCCGTCGGCAATCTTCAGGATGTTGGATCCAAAGAAGGTGAGATCCATAAGCAGGAAAGGTACGGCGATGAGAATGACGACCGTTCGCGGCCAATGCCAGAGACGACGCATCACGGCAATCATAAACAGCGTGGTTATTAGCATGGTCAGCGATACCGCCACCCCGTAGGCGCCAGCCAGACTGTCGGAATTCTTGAATCCGAGAACCAGTAAAACGGTTCCAAGCAACATGAGCCCATTAACCAGAGGAAGATAGACTTGCCCGATCTGCCTTTTCGAAGTGTGAATAATTGCCAGACGCGGGCAGTAGCCGAGTTGGATGGCCTGCCGGGTCATTGAGAATGCGCCTGAAATAATGGCTTGTGAGGCGATGATGGTGGCAGCAGTGGCGAGCGCAACCATCGGATATATAGCCCAATGCGGGACGTTCCGGTAGAAGAGATTCGCGATCAGGGTCTGATTCAGGGTGATCTGCCCGTTAATCAAGGATACGCTTTGGGGGTCTGTCAGCTGATGGAGCATCCAGGCTCCCTGCCCGCAATAGTTCAACACCAGTGCCGGCATGACCAGGGTGAACCAGCCGAGCCGAATGGGGCCAATGCCGAAATGGCCCATATCGGCATAAAGCGCTTCTCCCCCGGTCACCGCGAGAAATACGGCGCCCATGGTCACAAAAGCCTGCCATCGGTTATTGATCAGGAATTCGGCGGCATGCCAGGGGTTGAGCGCAGCCAGAATACCTGGCGCCTTGAAAATCGAAATAATTCCAAGGATGGCAATGGTCGTAAACCAGATCAACATGACCGGTCCAAAAATGGCGCCCACCGTTTGGGTGCCGCGTCGTTGCATCCAAAATAAGGCCACTAGCACGATCAGCGAGAGAACAATAATCGTATGGTTTGAGAATGGGATGATCCCCATATTTAAGCCCTCCATGGCGCTCAATACCGAAATGGCCGGGGTGATCAGACCGTCGCCATAAAGGAGGGAGGCTCCAAAGAGTCCAAGCAAAACAAACAACAACGTTCTTTTCCCGGCTTTCCGGTTTTGGTTCACCAGTGCCATCAATGCAAGAATACCTCCTTCACCACGGTTGTCTGCCCTGAGAACCAGTGCCAGGTATTTGATGGCAATGAGTGAGAACAGTGACCACAGGATCATGGAGATTATGCCGAGGATGTTGGACTCGGTGGGAGGGACCCCGCAAACCGGGGTGAAACTGACGCGGGTGGAGTAGAGTGGACTTGTGCCGATATCACCATAGACGACGCCCAGCGCCGCGATGGTAAGGCCCAGAAGCGCTTGTTTCGAATGCCCAGAACCGTTCGACGTGACAGTTTTCGGAACCGCGGATTCAGGAATGGCAGATGGTTTCATAGCTCAACCTGAATTCCGATCTCAATGACGCGATTGGGCGGGATGTTAAAATACCGCGAGGCGTCGCGTGCATTTTTTGAGAGAAATGCAAAAAGCATTTTCCGCCAGAAGAACATGTTTTTCCTGGGGATCAGGATGATGGTTTCACGTCCTAGAAAAAAGGTCACTTTTGAAGGCGTCAGGTCAAGACCGTCAATCTTGAGCGAGGACAAAAGTTCCGATAAGTCCGGCGTTTCCATAAACCCATATCGGGCCGTAATGCGTGTAAAACCTGCTTCCAACTGTTCTATGGTCACTTTTTCGTTATCCGGGGTGCGCGGGAGATCCTGATTGACGATGGTGAGCAGGACGATGTTCTGATGCAAAATCCTGTTATGCTTGAAGTTGTGGAGCAGGGTACGGGGAGCAATATTAAAAGTTCCGGTCAGAAATACAGCGGTACCAGGCACACGCAGTGGTATAGATTGGATGACATCCGTAATAAAGAGGGGAAGAGGGAGACTGTCTTCTTTGAGCTTGCTGCCCATAATGGAGCGCCCGCGATTCCAGGTGATCATGATGACGAACATCAATACGGCTACGCTCAAGCCCACCCAGCCGCCTGCCTTCAACTTCAAGACGTTGGACGTGAAGAAGGTGGCATCAAACACGAATATGGGAATCATGACAGCGGCGACAAGCAACGGATTCCACTGCCACTTTCGCAAAATAAAGATGGTCATCATGATGGAGGTGAGCAGCATGGTCATTGAGACGGCCAGTCCATATGCGCCTGCCAGTGCGTCTGAATTTTTGAAGCCAAGCACCAGTGAGACGGTGCCAACCAGAAGCATGCCGGTGACCGCCGGGAGATAGACCTGACCAATCGTGCTTTCAGAAGTATGGATGATCGCCATGCGGGGGCAGTAACCAAGTTGAATGGCCTGTCGTGTGAGGGAGTAAGCGCCGGAAATGACGGCCTGAGAGGCAATGATGGTGGCGACGGTCGCCAGACCTACGAGGGGATAGAGTGCCCAGGCTGGAGCCAGATGATAAAGCAGGTTGGAGGTGTCGGTTTGTCCAGCCCCCTGATGCAACAGGAATGCGCCTTGCCCGAAATAGTTCAGCAGAAGGCAGGGTAATACGAGAGTAAACCAACCCACACGCATGGGAAGTCGTCCGAAATGCCCCATATCCAGATACAGATCTTCACCGCCGGTAAGACAGAGGAAAATAGTGCCCATGGTGACAAAGGCGTGGAAACGGTGATCAATGAAAAATTGGACAGCGTAGGAGGGATTTATGGCGGTTAGCACCTTGGGCGTATTCAGGATATGAGGCAATCCCAGCACGGCAAGAGTAATGAACCACACCACCATGATAGGTCCGAAGACGGCACCGACCTTCTGTGTGCCATGCTTTTGAACCCAGAAAAGGCCGACAAGAATGACGAGCGCGATGGGAACAACGTAGGCGCTGAGATGGGGGGATGCCACATTAAGACCTTCCACGGCGCTTAATACCGAGATGGCTGGCGTAATCAGGCCGTCCCCATACAATAGCGCCGCTCCGAAAAGGCCAAGCCCGACAATCACGGCGCTTCGTCGAGTTGCCGTAATCATGGAAGGAGACTCCGCAGGTCCACCGCGAACGAGAGCCATCAGAGCAAGGATGCCGCCTTCGCCACGGTTATCCGCACGTAGGACAAGTGTAAGATATTTGATCGATATCAGTCCGGCCAGCGACCAGAAAATCAGGGAGAGCACGCCAAGAATGGCCGCTTCAGTTGGCGGGGTCGCTTGATTGAAGCAAAGTCGAAAGGCATAGAGCGGGCTGGTTCCGATGTCGCCATAAACAACCCCCAGCGCCGCCAGCGCGAGAGGGAAAAGGGGTTTCTTGATACTCATTTTCGCCATCTCTGCTTCTTCGGTGTGATGTCGGCGGAGGCAGCTGGGGCATTAGGATCTTTTACAGTGGCGTCAGCATGACGTGGATATTTGAAGAAAGGCTTGAATCCTGCCGTGGCCAGACGTTGGGTCAAGTCCTTGATGACATTCATGGATGTATTGGCCGGGACTTCAACGACCAGTGGCAGATCAGTCGGGATTTTGCTCTTTTTTAATGCTTTGATCAGGTCGGTGGCTGCGACTTCACGCTCATTCACCACGAAAGTGGAGGGGGATTTCATGGTGATCGCTGCTGGCGATGTGACATCCGGAGCAGCCAGGAGGTTCCCGGTGAGCCCGAAAAAAGTCAGCAATAAAACAAGAAATGCGTATTTCCTGGATGTCATGTTTCTCATAAATGAACATCCAGAATAGAGGAATGTCGTAAAATACTCCAGATTAGATTTATTAGACTAACCTAGGTTTTTGGATGAGCGGAATGGTCACGATTGAGAAAGTAATTGGCCCATCCTGAAGTGTGTGCAAGCTGTGACTTTTGCGGGGGGATGTAGGAGGTTCGCATCTCATCAAGATTTCCATCGCTCTTTTTGCGGTTATACACGAGTGTCCACGCACAAGGCCTTTCGTCGGGATAAGCCTCGCACATCCCTTTAACGCTCCCGCCACAGGGGCCATTGCGTTGCTGTTTGGCGCACCGCCCTTTGGGACAGCAAAAGGCCATGTCCGCCAATGCACAATCCCCGCAGTCCTGGCATTTATACATCAGCATCTTGGTCGCATGTTCGCCGGCATGTGAAAGTCGCGCCAGAGCCGATTTATCGCCAATCATTTTGTAGTATCGAGTCAACAGGCGGGCGATGACGCTGCTCCGATCAAAGACAATGCGATGAAATAGCTTTGAAAACTCATAGCTCCAAATGCGATGCCCCTTCTCAATGCGTCTCACAATGTCCTCGTCCTTCTCAAGAGAGGCGTAGTTGACGGGCGGGGGGAAGGCATAATATTCACCCGGCCGGGAGAACGATACCTCGGGAATAAACTCCTCCCATCGTGCTTCCAATTCGGTTGCGCGAGTAATGATAAACTTGAAGTCATCGGTTTTGAGTGCAAACCCGCCAATATGAACCCCATTGAAACCCATCCCCTTGAACATGGCGACCATTTTAGCTGCCCGTTCAAGACGTTTTGCCTTCCCTTTATCCGGGTCTTTGGATTCCGCTTCGACCACGCGCAGCAGCTCATCGGTCACAACGCAGCCCGGCACCAGACCCGCGTTCATAGTTTTGGCGGCCCCAAGACTCAGCACATAGACATTCCCGATGACTGGTACATTCAGGTCGCGACTCCGCAGGTAGCGCTTAATCTCAAGAAACTTCCGCATATCATACCCGAGTTGTGGAATGATGAAGTCGGCGCCAGCTGCAATTTTCTTTTCAAGTTTGAAAAACTGGGGGAGCAGTTCCGCTTCGGTTGCCTTGAAGGGTGATACCGCCGCCGCTACGAGAAAATGAGTCGGTGCGAGTTTGGTTGTTGTTCCTTTTTTTGCGCCCGGCACCTCCAGACCCGCATTCAATGATTTTATATATTTTACAGCCTGTACTGAATCGAGATCAAACACGCTGGCCGCGTTGCCCTCGAATCCACCGGAAGGGTAATCACCGGAAATAACCAGCAGGTTATTGGCGCCCGCCCGGGCCAAGGCCATTAAACGAGATTCCATGGCGTTACGATTCATATCCCGGCAAGAAAAATGGATCAGCACATCCATGCCGGTCTTGAGAATCTCCGGCGCCAGGGCATCGGGAATCATTGCGGTATTACCGCCAGGATTGTCAGTCAAACTGACCGCATGGATCTTCGGGAGCGAGCCAGCAACATCCTTTGAGAAAAGCAGTGCTGCGTCCAAGCTGGCTCCTTCTTGACCTCGTCCTGGCACAAACTCACAAGTGATGACAAACTCACCGTTTAACAAAGCGTTTTTAAGCATGCTTATATCCCTTCCCAGTAAAGTATCAGGATGCTGGATGTTTCGACTATGTGATTGTATGTTGCAGCATATTTATTGGATTATCCGGCATGCTGAATGGTTATGCCTGCACCACTCGACTAATCGCCTGCAACGGGCGACAGGAGTCACTTGTCGGAAAACTCTTTATGATTGCTGATGCTTTCGCTATGGTTTGCCGGTCTTGAGAGTTAAAGGAACCCTTTGTGTATGGAAACAAAGAAAATAATGAGAATTTTGTCAGGGATTCAGCCGTCAGGAAAGCTGCATCTTGGTAATTATTTTGGAATGATGCGACCGGCTTTGGCCCTGCAACAACAGGGGGAGGCCTTTTTGTTCATTGCCGATTTTCATGCCTTGACGTCGGTAGCCGATCCTCAAGTTTTGCGGCAGAATGTGCGCGATGTCGCACTTGATTTCCTGGCCTGTGGCCTGGATGCCAGTCGGACAGTCTTTTTCCGTCAGAGTGATGTGCCGGAGGTTCTGGAACTGACGTGGCTGTTATCGATCGTGACCCCCATGGGCTTGTTGGAGCGGTGTCATTCTTTCAAGGATAAGACGACAAAGGGCATAGCGGCCTCGCATGCGCTGTTTTCCTATCCCGTGTTGATGGCGGCCGATATTCTGGAAGTGCAGGCTACTACGGTGCCGGTAGGGCGCGATCAGAAGCAGCATGTGGAAGTGGCGCGGGATATTGCCATCAAGTTTAACCTTCAGTTTGGCGACACGTTTACCATTCCAGAGTCGGTCATTCGTGACGATGTGGCTGTGGTGCCCGGTGTGGATGGCCAGAAGATGTCCAAGTCATACAACAATACGATCGAGCTTTTCGGAACGGAAAAGGACACCAGGGCGCGCGTCATGAAGATTGTGACGGACAGCACGCCGCTGGAGTTGCCCAAGGATCCCGCGACCTGCAATATATTCGCCTTATACAAGCTGTTTGCCACGGAGTCTGAGCGTGCTGAATTGGAGGCACGTTACCGGGTGGGCGGGTTTGGATATGGGACCGCGAAGAAAGCGCTCTTTGAAAAGATTTGGACCTATTTTGAGCCTTTCCGCAAACGCCGGGAAGAGCTGCAGAAAGACCCCGCTTATGTGGATGCCGTTCTTAAAGAGGGGGCGGAGCGGGCCCGGATTGAAGCCCGCAAAACGTTATCCGCTGCCCGTCGGGCCGTTGGGTTGGAATAAGGATTTATATGACGCAAATGGTTGTTCAGGATGATTACAAGGTGTCGCTTGAAGTATTCGAGGGGCCCCTTGACCTTCTTTTGTATCTGATCAAGAAGGATGAAGTGGATATCTATAATATTCCGATCGAGAAGGTCACCAAGCAGTACATGGAGTATCTTTCGCTCATGAAGCTGCTGGATCTCAATATTGCCGGCGAGTTTATTGTCATGGCGGCTACGCTGATGATGATCAAGAGCCGCATGCTCCTGCCGGTGGATGTGCGCCCGGATATCGAGGAGGAAGAGGAAGATCCCCGGTGGGAACTGGTCAAGCAGTTGGTGGAATATAAAAAATTCAAGGAAGCGGCCTCCCATCTTCAGTACCGCGAATATCTGCAGGAAAATGTTTTTGCCCTTGGGAGTGACGCGGCGGCGGGGGTTGACGAGGGGCCTGGCATCGGGCTAGGGGATGTCAGTCTGTTTGATTTGATTACGGCCTTTAATGATGCCCTGAAAAAGGCTAAAGTCGAGGATTTCGGGGAGATTCATGACGAACGATTTACGGTTACGGACAAGATCGAATTTGTGCTGGGCACTTTAAAGGCGCAGGGCAAGGTGAGCTTTTCATCGCTGTTCGAAAAGGCTGCCAGCCGGAATGAGATCGTGTGCACATTTCTGGCCGTTCTTGAACTGATCAGGTTGCGGCAGTTGATGGCGCAACAGGACGGTGATTTCGGGGAAATCGTGATTGTGTCGAAAGCGGAAGTTTAAGGGGATTAAGGTATGGAGGCAATACAGGTGGAATTAAAACAAGTCCTCGGGGCGATCATTTTCGCGGCACGCCAGCCCATGTCGGTGGGGGCGATCCGGAAACTATTGCAGGAGACCGCTGAAATTAACCGCGAAGAAGCGGGAGTCTATGGCTCGGTTAAAGATGCCGAGCTCAAGGCTTGCCTGCGACAGCTTCAGACGGAATGCGAAACCAGCAAAACGGGTGTTCATTTAGTGGAAAATGCGGATGGGTTCCGGTTTCAGAGCGATCCCACGGGCGGCCCGTGGGTGCGTCACATGTTAAATGTCGGGAAACCCACCCGGTTATCCCGCCCGGCGTTGGAAACCCTGGCCATTATCGCCTATCGGCAACCAATCTCCCGCGCTGAGCTTGAAGCGGTTCGTGGCGTTGCAGTTGACCATGTGATCCGGATGCTCATGGAAATG
>Ga0194056_10000226_pt1 | contig 28696 bp, 21 predicted proteins | sample SepL4413m_MetaG_FD_155458 | JGI IMG/M metagenome (GOLD analysis project Ga0194056, IMG submission 155458) | Anoxic zone freshwater microbial communities from boreal shield lake in IISD Experimental Lakes Area, Ontario, Canada - Sep2016-L442-13m | ecosystem: Environmental > Aquatic > Freshwater... | reverse complement strand
ATCAATAAGTGGCACACCTGCATAAATAGTGGCCGGATCAATGCCAGCAACCCCTGCTCCGAGTATATGTTCATTGACGACAGTGCCTGCAATCTCGCCTCCTTGAACATCATGAAGTTCATGCACGACGATGGAACTCTCGACGTTGAGCGCTTTAGCGCGGCCGTCAGGATCTTTATCATCGCGCAGGAAATTCTGGTCGGGTGCGCCAGTTATCCGACCGAAGAGATTGCCACCAACTCCCACCTCTTCCGCCCGCTGGGTCTCGGCTACGCCAACCTCGGTGCCGTCCTCATGAGTCTCGGACTCCCCTATGACAGCGAAGAGGGTCGTGCCTTTGCCGCCGTGGTCACTGCGCTAATGACAGGAAACGCCTACGCCACCTCCTCGGAACTTGCCGCCGTCAAGGGCACCTTCGAGGAATATCCCAAGAATCGCGAACCCATGCTGAACGTGATCCGCATGCATGCCGAGGCTCTCGTGAACATGGACAGCTCCTTGTGCCCTGCGGATCTCTATAAGGCCGCAGGGGCCGTCTGGGCCAGAGTTCAAACGGAGGGCGCCAGAAACGGGTTCCGTAATGCCCAGGTAACCGTCCTTGCCCCCACCGGCACAATCGGGTTCATGATGGATTGCGACACCACCGGCATCGAGCCTGACCTCGCCCTCATAAAATACAAACAGTTGGCCGGCGGCGGACTGATGAAGCTCATCAACCGCACGGTCGAATCCGGCCTCCGCAAACTCGGCTATAATGGCAGCATCGAGCGCATCCTGAAACACATCGATGACCATGAAACCATCGAGGGTTCTCCCGATCTGAAGGAAGAGCACCTGGCCGTATTTGACTGCGCTTTCAAGGCCAAGAAGGGCGTCCGCTGCATCTCTTACAAGGCTCATCTCAAGATGATGGCGGCCGTCCAGCCTTTCCTTTCAGGGGCCATCAGCAAAACCATCAATATGCCCAAGGAAGCCAAAGTGGATGACATCATCCAGGCCTATATGGATGGCTGGAAAATGGGCCTGAAGGCGATCGCGATCTACCGGGATGGCTCCAAGCGGACTCAACCGCTCAATACCAGTCGCTCCGATTTTGACGGCAGCGAGAAGGGGAACGAGGTCAAACCCAACGGAAGCCCTCAGCCGACGTTACGTGCCCGTATGCCGGCAACACGCAGTTCGATCACCCACAAGTTCGCAATCGCGGGGCATGAGGGATACATGACGGTGGGCCTCTATGAGGATGGCCGCCCTGGCGAACTTTTCATCACCATGGCCAAGGAAGGTAGCACTGTGGGAGGCATCATGAACGCCTTCGGCACCGCCATCTCGCTATGCCTGCAGTACGGGGTTCCGCTTCGCGCCCTGGTTGGGAAGTTCTCGCATAGCCGGTTTGAACCCAGCGGCTACACCGATAACCCGGACATCCCCATCGCCAAGTCTCTCGTGGATTATATCTTCCGCTGGCTGGAATTCACGTTCAACGGCTCTGCCCCGGAACTGGCACTGACCACAAAGAAAGAGGCCACAGCCCTGCCGGTACAACACGCCCCCGTAGAAATATCAGATTCCGAAAAAATGCTCAGCCAGATTCAGAATCAGGAAGACTCCCCCGTCTGTGACCAGTGCGGACACATTACCACCCGTAATGGCGCCTGCTACCGTTGCCACAACTGCGGAAACTCAATGGGCTGCTCATAATTTGGAAATAAGGCATCAAGCGCGCTCACCGTGGGTGACGCGCTTGACTTTCTCTCTATTTCCAGTCGCTATAGAAATCAGGATTTTCTTCGAAAGACGGAATCGCTTGATGAGCTTTTATCAGTGCCTCAAAATGTATTGGCTCACGGCGGTCCACATAGGCCATGAACGGCTCACCGGACTGCCGGTTCGCCTCATAGTCATGCAACAAGGCGACGAGTGCCTGTGGGGCTGCTCGAGCAGGTAACATTCCTGCTGATTTTGAAAATACCGCCCCGGTTTCTTTATCCCGACCACCCAGCATCACTTTATATGTTGGCAGGGAATGTCCTTCATGCCGCATCTGGGCTCCACACAAACCCAACACGGCCAGGGGATGCTGGCCACAGGCATTGGGGCAGCCACTCACGTGAATCATCAGATCGTGCAAAATTTCCGAAAGCCCGGCCTCTTGGATGGCTGCCGCAGCCGCCTTGCCCACGCCCCGCGACCAGCACAAACCCAGCCGGCAGGTGGTCGCCCCGGTACAGGCGACAAAATGCTCTACCTCGCAGGGGGTTACCATGTTCGTCGTCAGCCCCTGCAATGCCGCTACCAGGGCTGGCAACTTCTCCACTGGCACCGAGCGCATGATCAGGTTCTGATCCCTTGTAGCGCGAAGGCCGGCCTCACCACTGATGGTTGCGGCAATCCCCGCCAGCGCCTCAAGGTCGGCGGCAGGTAACACCCCCAGCGGAACATGCAAGGGGACACTAACCAACCCGGGTTGTTGCTGGCTTACCACACGTAACCCAGCCCTTGCCGGTGTTGCCGGTTCCACAACAGGCATCTTGGCTTCCGTGGATGAGCGAAGTGTAACAGCCTCCACGCAAAAGGGAACGGCATCGGACTGAACCACCGCCAACTCGGCTTCAAATTGTTCGCGAAACGCTGGTAACCCGATCCGTTCAACCGCATAGCGTAAGCGGGCACGCGCCCGATTCGTCCGGTCTCCCAACCGGTCAAAAAGGCGCCGCACGGTCTCGGCCACACGAACAATTTCCATTGCCGGGATCCATTCCTGCAACAGATCGGCTGGCCTCGACAAGGCCCCCATCCCGCCTCCGGCATACAGCCGGAAGCCCGGAACCCCACCACGCACTTCGGCAATACAACCCAGATCCGTGGCGCGGGCAAACGCGCAATCCGCCCGACAACCACTACAGGCAATCTTGTATTTACGGGGCAGGGTATAACTGCCTGAAAGCAATAACAGGTAATCCGTAATGGCCTGTGCATAGGGGGTCACATCAAACACCTCGGAAGGGCAGACTCCCGCGTAAGGGCATGTCACCACCGTCCGCACCGTGTTCCCGCCACCCCCGATGCTCAGTAATCCCTCCCGCATGAGGCGGCGCATCACTTCAGGCGTGTCCCCGATGCGGAGTCCATGAAACTGGATATTCTGCCGAGTGGTAACGTGCAGCCCGCCATCAGCATATTGCCGGCTGAGAGTAGCGAAAAGCCGGGCTTGCGCCGCAGTAAGCACCCCGCCGGTGAGCCGCACCCGGAGCATAAAGGTGCCGCTTTCACGCTGCTCATAGACCCCGCGCCGCGAAGCCAGTCCCTTGAAAGCGTCAGGCGTTATAGTCCCTGCGTTGAACTGTGCAACATCTTTTGCATACGCCTCAATATCCTGCGCAAAATCCATCGCATTACTGTTTGATAAATTTGTCATGAATAACTAAATTCCATCCCCTTCGCTAACATTTCCCGTATAAGGAATACGTCCCCATTTAACCCGATGCCAGCACCGTTCATGCCCGTAAAAGATACCGATTTTAATCGCTGAATCCAGCAACCCCATGCTTAGCCCCAACTTAAAGGAACCCGTTAACACCCATCCGACCACGGCCGTAATAATGGCCGCCACGACACGCCAGGAGAGGGACTTAACAATGCTTCGTTTATGCGTCTCCATAGAGAATAGTTCCCCGCATTAAATATAGTAATCGAGAATCACCTGTTTTCGCTTTAGCGCCTCGCAAACCGCATCCACCCCAGTACCGACGGCGTCAGAATCCGGTATCGTGACACTCACACGTGGCCCGCCATCGCCCGCTTTCCCTGCCTGCACAAACAGAATTTCATTCGGCTGATTCAGTTGCTCCAAAGTGCGCAAATCGCTCTCGTCCGCGCCGGTGACGGCCGTCACCACAATTTGCCCGGAATCGGTCATAATGCGGGCCAGCTCACCCAGTCGGCGGATAAGTTCATCGCGGGCATCATTCTCGCGGGTTAAATCGGCGTCCAAGCCCCGGATCATGTTCGCCCAACGCAAGCAATAGGTCTTGCAGCCGTTGTGAAACAAACGCTTTTCCAGCGCCGCCGCCATAAGGTCCAACCGGGCGCCATCAAGACCGGTGAACACCACCAGCTTGGATCCGTGCCCATAGGCCTCGCTTCGCTCTGTCGTACTGATCGCACTAGGGGTCCAGGCAAACTCACGCTCCCGCACATGCTCACCTAGGACCGAGGCCTGCTCATGCAGGGGTTCAAGGACAATACCTGCGGCGGCGATTTCAAAATTATCCACCACAACAAACCGCCCCGTATCACGGACGGAATCAATGCGATCAAAGGCGATAGGCCGCACCGTTTCCAGTACACACTCCGCCACATCATGGCGATCCACCTGTTGCTTATTCGCCTCAGTGGTCAACTCGGAGGCATCCAGCACATGGATCACCTTCACCAGATTCACCGATACCCGGGCGGCCCCCAGCTTGAGCTTATAGGTCTTCTGTTTAATCATCGGGGCCTTCCCCATCCAGAAGAGATTCGCCCGGAAACGGGCGCCCACTTCCGGCGCCAGATCCGACAGCCTGGTCATCAGTTCACCAGGCTTGAGGTAGAGTTCGCAATCCAGCGTGAACCCGGTGGCCTCTCCCGCTATAGCCTGATCTTGAGAAGGCCTATTGAAGACCTCGATGGAGGCGATTCGCGCCCGCTTGCCGGACGGCTGGAAAATCACTTCATCCCCACGCTGAACCACCCCCGTGCGAAGCGTCCCGGCAATAATCCGGCGCTCGTCCCCGCTGGCGGTAAACTTGTAAATATCCTGCACCGGGAACCGGAGCGGCCCATGAGTGCCCGGCTGCTCTTTCTCAAACGCATCCAACTGCTGCAACACCGAGGGGCCGTCATACCATCTCATTTCCGGAGCCCGCACCGTCATATTGGCACCGGACATGGCGCTGATGGGAACAAAACTGACAGGCCGGATATTGAGCCGCCGTAAGAATTCGCTATATTCCTTCTTCACCGACTCAAACCGTTCCTGACTATAGCCGACCAGATCCATTTTATTCACAAGGACGGAAATCTGGCGCAGTCCCAGCATGGAGGCAATGTAGCCATGGCGCTTGGAGTTCTCCTTGATTCCCTCATGGGCGTCAATGACCAGAAATGCGGCCTCGGCCTTTGCCGCCCCGGTAATCATGTTGCGCAAAAACTCGACATGGCCGGGCGCATCAAACACCAGATAGCGCCGTTTATCGGTTTTAAAGAAACACCGCGCGGCATCAATAGTAATTCCCTGATCACGCTCGTCCTTGAGGGCATCCAGTAAAAAGGCATACTCAAACGGCTTGGAAGTGCGTTTGCACAATTCCTTCACCTGATCCAGTTTGCCCTCCGGCAAAGCGCCGGTATCGGCCAGCAACCGGCCAATGACCGTGCTTTTGCCGTGATCCACATGCCCTAGAATCACAAGACTCAGGGACTCTAAATCATCTTTTGTTGACATTGTATTCCTCCGCCTTACATGTATCCGTCGCGGCGCAGCGTCTCGAGTCCGCCGCCATCTTCCTTATCCTGCGCCCGCCCGGACCGCTCGGCAATATTGGCAAATTTTCCAGTCTTAAGTTCCATAATGATCTCCGGCACATTGATCGCCTTGGATTCCACCGGCGTCGTGCAGGGATAGCAGCCCAGCGACCGGTAGCGTTTGCCTGTACCCCGGTCGAAATACAGCGAGGTAATGGGAATACTCTCGGCCCCGATATACTCCCAGATATCCAGTTCCGTCCAATCCAGCAGCGGATGAATGCGGACATGCGTGCCGGGAGCAAAATCTGTTTTATACTGATTCCACAACTCCGGCGGCTGATCAGCCACATCCCAGTCGTTCGCCTTGTCACGCGGCGAAAAATACCGCTCCTTGGATCGGCTTCCCTCCTCATCCGCCCTGACACCGACGATCACGCCGGTGAAAGCTTCAGCACTGGTATCAGGGGCATATTTGCCCTGCTGATGATCAAACCGCAAGCGGGGCCATTCGCCAGAAAGCGTATGTTTGAGCGCCTCGCTTTTCAACTTTTTGCAGCATTCAATGCGGTTGAGCACTCCATCCGGATAGGTAGTCCTGGCGGCCAGGGCTTCCTTGTTCTGCCCCACCAGCATATTGAGGCCCCACTCCTGAACCAATCGATCCCGATAGACAATCATTTCGGGGATCTTATAACTGGTATCGATATGCATGAGTGGAATGGGCACATGGCCGAAAAAAGCCTTGCGGGCCAGCCACAACAGCACCGTACTGTCCTTCCCAATCGACCACAACATGACGAGACCCTTGAATTCCCGGTAGGCCTCACGCAAAATATGCACACTCTGTGCTTCCAGTTTTTCCAGATGATTCATTTTATCCTTACCTCCCGTGCAAACCACATTCCTTGTGTTCCGGATTCTCCCACCACCATCGGCCTGATCGGATTGGCTGCCCGGGCTCCACGGCCCGTGTGCAAGGCGCACAGCCGATGGAGGGATAGCCCTGCTCCGTCAGGCGATTGACCGGTAATCCGTGCTTCTTTACATAGGCATCAATATCCACTGTGGTCCAATGCGCCAGGGGATTGATTTTTAAAATCCCGCCATGGGCCGTATCCACCTCCACCACTTGAAGTTCCGTACGGGTCTCGCCATCCTCACGCCGCAATCCCGTAATCCAGGCCTTCAGTCCGGTCAAAGCGCGGCCCAGAGGCTCCACTTTCCGGATTCCACAGCATTCCTTGCGTGCCTCAAGACTTTCACGAAACGAGTAGAGACCACTCTCCCGTTCCAGTTTTTCAATGGCTGAGTGCTGTGGAAAATACCAGTCTATACGGATATTCAACCGGGTTCGTAAGGCTTCAGCAAAGGCATAGGTCTCCTCCGGTAAACGGCCTGTATCCAGTGAAAAAACCCGGACGTCCGGCAGGATGACACTCGCCATATGCAGCAGAACGGCATCCTGAAAACTGGCAGCGATCGCCGCATGAGGATGAAAGCGGTCGAGGGTCCAGCGTATTATCGCCTCCGGCGAGAATCCGGAATTCAGGAGACAGAATTCAGAATCCAGAATCTCCGAAGCCTCTGATCCCGGAATTCTGTTTTTGCCATTTGTTGCGCTTCCCATTTCTGATTCCTGAATCCTGACTACTGAATCCTTTGCTTTCTCCCTCACCCCCCCACGCCCTCAAACAATACGGTGGATAGATACCTTTCCCCGGCATCTGGCAGCACCACCACAATTGTTTTTCCGGCAAATTCATCCAGCTGTGCGAGACGCACGGCAACCGCCGCCGCCGCGCCACACGAGATCCCCACCAGCAAACCTTCCTCTTTCGCCAGGCGTCTGGCAAAGGCCACGGCCTCTGCGCTATCCACCTGCTCCACGCGGTCCACCATGGATAGATCCAGCGTGTCAGGTATGAATCCAGCGCCAATGCCCTGAATTTTATGAGGGCCGGGCTTGATCTCCTGTCCCCCAAATTTCTGGGTAATGACCGGACTTTCCTTGGGTTCCACCGCCACGGACACAATTTTTTTACCCCTGGTGTTTTTGATGTAACGCGAAACCCCGGTAATGGTTCCCCCGGTGCCCACACCGGCCACCAATACATCAACAGCGCCATCGGTATCGTCCCAGATTTCCGGTCCGGTCGTCTTCTCATGAATTGCCGGATTGGCTGGATTCTTGAACTGTTGCGGCAGGAAATATTTGGCGGGATCCGAAGCGGCAATCTCTTCCGCGCGCTTAATGGCGCCCTTCATTCCTTCCGCACCAGGAGTGAGAATCAGATTGGCCCCAAAAGCGGCCAACACACGACGTCGCTCAATGCTCATTGTTTCGGGCATGGTCAGCGTCAACTTGTAGCCACGGGCGGCCGCAACATAGGCCAACGCAATCCCGGTGTTGCCGCTGGTGGGCTCAATAATCTCCACACCGGGCTTCAATACACCGCGTTTCTCCGCATCCCAGATCATCGCGGCACCGATACGGCATTTGACTGAGTAGGCCGGATTGCGCCCTTCGATCTTGGCAAGAACCGTCGCCTTGGCCCCCTTCGTCACATGGTTTAATTTGATCAGCGGTGTCCCGCCAATCGACTTCGAGTTATCATCATATATCTTGCTCATTCTTTTTCTCCTTTGTCTCTATTTTATTGTCAAAGATTCAGAATTGCCCACTGCCTACTGCTCACTGCCCACTGCCTACTGCCCACTACCTACTGCCCACTGCCTACTGCTCACTGCCCACTACCTACTGCTCACTGCCTACTGCTCACTGCCTACTGCCTACTGCTCACTGCCTACTGCCTACTGCTCACTGCCCACTGCCCAGTGCCCTCTCCATATCCGCGATCAAATCTTCCGGTGCTTCCAGGCCGGGTGATAACCTGACGAGACTGTCTGATATACCCCGCGCCAGACGTTCCGCTTTCGGCATGGCCGCATGCGACATGGTGGCGGGATAGGACAAAATGCTCTCCACTCCACCCAGACTCACAGCCATCAGCGGCAATTTCACATGTTTCAAAAGCTTCAGAGCCATCGCCATCTCATGGAGTTCAAAGGAAAGCACCGCGCCTGCGCCCGAGGCCTGCGCCTTGTGCACGTCATGTCCTGGATGCTGAGCCAGACCCGGATAATAAACCCGCTTCACTTCAGGACGCGTTAGCAACCAATTCGCCAAAATCCCGGCCGTGCGTTGCTGGGCCTCCATCCTGACACCCAATGTCTTGATACCGCGCATCACAAGCCACGAATCCTGCGGCCCCAAAATGGCGCCAAAAGTATTCTGAATCACTTTCAGCCGGTGCCCGAGCTCTGCATCACGGGTCACCGCCAGCCCGGCAATCAGGTCGCTGTGTCCGCCCAGAAATTTCGTTGCGCTGTGCACCACAATATCAAAGTCCAACTCAATCGGACGCTGGTAATAAGGGGTCATAAACGTATTGTCGGTGATGGCCAGCAACTTGAACTCACGGGCAATCGCCACCATGGCACGCAGATCGGTAATGGACAACAGGGGATTGGCGGGCGATTCGACAAATAGCGCACGAGTGGCGGGGATGATCGCCTTCCTGACGCTGGCCGGGTCGGTACTGTCGACAAAGGTCACTTCAAGCTTCCACTGCCGGAACAGGGTGGTCAAGGCACGATAGGTCCCGCCATAGATATCCTGCCCTACCACCAGATGGTCGCCGGGCGAGAAAAGCATTAATACCGACGAGGTCGCGGCCATACCGGAGGCAAACGCCAGCCCGCGCGCGCCCCCCTCCAATGATGCAATCGCCTGCTCAAGCGCTTCACGCGTCGGATTCCCGCTGCGGGCATAATCATAATGGCCCAAATGCTCCGGGTCGGCCTGATGAAACGTGGAGGCTTGATAAATTGGAATACTGGAGGCGCCGGTATAAGGATCACGGTCTTTGCCAGAGTGAATCAAACGGGTAGCGTAGTTCATAATACTCCCTTCAAGTCATCAATCAACTCACCCATATCCTCAATACCAACCGACAACCTTAGGAGTCGGCTATTAATCCCCAATCGCTCTCGCGACTCAGCATCGATGTCCGCATGCGTCTGCACCGCAGGGTAGGTGATCAGCGATTCCACGCCACCCAGACTCTCCGCAAAGGTAAAGACTTTAACACCGGCCAGAAGTTGTGGGATACGGGCAGGATCACTCACCTCAAAGGAGATCATTCCTCCATACCCACTATGTTCACGATCCAGTATTTCACGCCCGGGATGATTTGGCAGACCCGGGTAATATACACGCCGTACGCGGGGATGAATGGCCAACCAGTCGGCTATGACAACGGCATTTTTCTGCTGCTGACGCAAACGAAGTGGCAACGTCTTCAACCCACGTAAGGTTAGCCATGAATCCTGAGGACCAAGGACACCCCCAATGGCGTTTTGATAAAACCCAATGCGCTCCGAAAGTTCAGGTTTGTCCGTAACCACAATTCCCGCCACCACATCATTATGTCCGGCCAGATACTTGGTAGCACTGTACACGACAATATTAGCCCCCTGCTCCAGCGGCCGCTGGAAAACAGGCGTGAGAAATGTGTTGTCCACAATGGTCAAAACATCTGACTCCCTTGCGGCCTTGGCAATGGCCCGGATATCGGCAATTTTTAGTAGCGGATTGGTTGGACTCTCAACAAATACGGCTTTGACGCCTTCCAGTTTGAGCGCTTTGCGCACGGCAACAAAGTCGGAAGTATCCACATATATCGCCTCGATCCCCAGGGGACGGAAAACTTTTTCAAAAAGACGAAATGTTCCGCCATAGAGATCTTCGGTCACAACAATCCGATCCCCCTGCTTAAAAAGATGTAACACGACATCTATAGCCGCCATCCCTGAAGCAAAGGCAAATCCTTTATGCCCGCCTTCAACTCGTGCCAGCGTCTCCTCTAAAACAAGACGTGTTGGATTTGAGCTCCGGGAATAATCAAACCCGGTCGACTGCCCCAAAGCAGGATGCCCAAAGGAAGCAGTCTGATAAATGGGCACTGATATGGCACCCGTGTTGGTGTCATACCTGTTTCCAGCCTGCGCTAATATTGTCGCTATCGCTTGAGTCATTCCCGTTCTCCAAAATCGTTATGTCGATTAAACTGATAGACATACTACTATATTTCCCGTAATTGTCAATAGGGTAAAAAAATCAACGTCCTGTTAACTCGCCTCATGCGGCGCCGGCTGCAAAAAAAGAGCTAGAAACACCAGACTTTTACTCCACCAGTTTGCTTTAGTATCGATGGATAATCATGATCTTAAGCGCACGGTAACAATGTGGCTGAAGAGTGGAGCGATGATAGCCGGCAAACAGCATAAAAAAAACGGGGCACCCGTTGAGGCACCCCGTTCTACATACGAATCAGTTTTCTAACTTAGACCAAGCCCTGGTCAATCATCGCATCGGCCACCTTGACGAAGCCGGCGATATTGGCGCCCATGACGTAGTTGCCCGCATCACCATATTCCTCTGACGCCGCATAGGCGTTGGCATGAATGGACTTCATGATGCCATTCAATTTCTGGTCAACTTCCTCGCGCGACCAGGACAGTCGCATGGAGTTCTGCGACATTTCCAGTCCCGAGGTCGCCACGCCACCGGCATTGGCCGCCTTGCCCGGCCCAAACATAACCTTGGCCTTCAGGAAAACTTCCACACCCTCCGGGTCGGTCGGCATGTTGGCACCTTCTGCCACCAGCTTGCAACCGTTCTTGACGAGAACCTTCGCATCGTCACCAGAGATTTCGTTCTGCGTAGCGGACGGGAATGCGCAGTCACACTTGATGCTCCAGGGGCGCTCACCATCCTTATACTGGCAACCAAACTTATCCGCATAATCCTTGATGCGGCCACGTTTGACATTCTTCAGTTCCATGACGTACTCCAATTTCTCCGCGGTAATCCCGGTGGGATCATAGATGGTGCCGTTCGAGTCGGATACCGATACGCACCGGCCACCCAGCTGATTGATTTTCTCGATGGTATATTGCGCCACATTACCGGATCCGGACACGGTGCACACTTTCCCCTTCATCGAGTCGCCCCGCTTGGCCAGCATTTCCTGGGCGAAATACACCGCGCCGTAACCCGTCGCTTCAGGTCGGACCAATGACCCGCCCCACTTCAGCCCCTTGCCCGTCAATACACCAGTGAACAAACCTGTGATGCGCTTGTACTGGCCGAACATGAAGCCGATTTCTCGCCCCCCCACCCCGATGTCTCCTGCGGGAACATCAATATCGCCACCGACATGGCGATACAGTTCAGTGATGAATGACTGACAGAAGCGCATGACTTCGTTATCGGTTTTACCCTTGGGGTCAAAATCCGTACCGCCCTTGCCGCCACCCATGGGAAGCGTAGTCAGCGAGTTCTTGAAAATCTGCTCAAACCCAAGAAACTTGATGATGCCCAGATTTACCGAGGGATGGAATCGCAGGCCGCCCTTGTAAGGACCAATCGCGCTGTTGAACTGCACCCGGAAACCACGGTTGACCTGAAAGCGCCCCTTATCATCCTGCCAGGGAACGCGGAACATGATCACCCGTTCCGGCTCCACAATCCGCTCCAGAATCGCATGATCCTGATACTTCTTATGACGCTCCACAACCTGGGAAATGGAATCCATCACCTCCGTTACGGCCTGGATAAATTCCACCTGCTCCAAATTCTTTCGTTTCGTCTGCTCCAATACTGTTTCCACATACTTGTTCATTAAAGGTCTCCTTTGGTTAAATACGGCATATACTTGCCGTAATATAGAGGTTGATAAATTTGTAAGCAAAAGCAATTATGCCAACATCCCTGAATTTTAAACGGCATATTTGCCGTATAGATATGTCAGGTATAAAAAACACGGAGGGAGTGATGACGAGAAAAGACAAGACCCGCCTGGCAATCCTCAAGATTTTGAATGACAGCTCGACCCCGATCGGGGCGGCAAAAATCCAAGGAGCTCTTTTGTCATCCGGCATGGATGCGCAACCACGAACCATTCGCCTGCATCTGCTTGCCCTGGACCTGGCGGGGCTCACCACGCTGGTTAGCCGCCGGACAGGGCGACTGATCACCGACAAGGGGCGGGAGGAATTGGCGCATGCCAACATTGTGGACAAGGTGGGGGTGGTCGCATCCCGGGTCGACAATCTCTCCTACCGGATGTCGTTTCGCCCCTCATTGAAAACAGGAACGGTGGTCATCAACATTTCGCTGATTCAGCCCGAGCATCTGTCCCGCGCCCTGAATGAAATGAAGCTGGTTTTCCGCCACAATCTAGCCATCAGCTCACGGATCATCATGGCCCGGCCCGGGGAAGCGATAGCCGGGACGATCGCCCCGCCTAACTATATTTCCATTGGCACCGTTTGCAGTGTGACAGTGAGTGGAGCCCTTTTGCACGAAGGTATTCCGGTTAAGGCCCGGTTCAGCGGCCTGCTTGAGGTCAAAAACAGGATCCCGATACGGTTTGTGGAACTGATCGAATACGGGGGTTCCACCCTTGATCCGCTGGAGATTTTCATCCAGGCCAACATGACTCGGGTCCGTGATGTGATCCTCACCGGCAACGGGATTCTTTGCGCCGGGTTCAGGGAAATCCCCTCCGCCGCACTCGAGGATGTGAAGGAAATCGCACGTAAAATGCGCAACATGGGGTTGGGCGGGATCGTGGGAATAGGTCAGCCTAATCAGCCGGTTCTCGGAGTCCCGGTATCGGAGGGGCACGTTGGACTGATCGTATACGGGGGATTAAATCCCATCGCCCTCCTGCGCGAGTCGGGGATCCCTGTCATCATCAAATCCATGGCAGGCCTTGAGACCTATGGGACGCTCAAGACGATCGAGGAGTATCAGCGCAAAAGGTAGCATATCACCTTCTGCTTGACGGCATCGGCATGCAGATTCAACCGGAGTCCTCCGGGAATATCCGCGGCATCCACGACCCTCACGGCTGCCTCCATGGCGGCAGCCTCGGGAAGAAGAGTCGTAAGCCGGTTCGGAAGCGACAGCAAAAGCTCCTGGTTGAGCTGGTGCCCTTTTTTATCAGGCGAGACAGCAAAATAGAGCATGTTCAATTCCACCAGATCGTTAAAAAAGTGAGTGCCAAGGGAAACATCTGGAACCAAGCCTTCATGCATGGCGGCAATTTCGCAAATAACGGAGGCCGAATTAATCTCGGCAAAGGAAACGGGAATTCCCAGGGATGGCGTGGAGGTGGCCCAGCGCCCCGGCCCGGCCAGCATGACCACCGGAGCGGTACCGGCGGGCTTCAGGCGATTCAACTTCCCAATGGTCCGCGCCACCGTATAACGCGCACTTTCAGTCATTTTACCATAGACCGCGGGGACAACATAAATCAGCCGATCCACTAGAATGGCAGCACTTTGCCCGATGACGGGACCGTTGCTTTCCATAAGCAAGTCCTGCTTGCGCACGGTGGAGGGTGCCCTCATTCTGGCCGACTGACCTGTAATGCGAACCTGGAACGGTCGGCACTGTACCAGATTGATCCGGAAGTCTCCATTGGGCATGAAGTTTGTGGTGAACTCAACATCCACCGGATACTCATAGGCGGCCTGAAGCGTGTGGAGGATGTCCCGCATCGTGGCAACAAAAGTTGTATCCTCTACCAGCTTATGAAAAGTCAGATGCCTGAAATCGGTCGAGTCGTCCGGGACTTTATCAGCATACAATTCCAGCGACAAAACCTCGGGAGGAATCCCCGAAATGACCGAATTGAATTCCTTGGCCGTCAGTTTGTTATGGGTCAGATCCAGCAGATCGACCTCGCGCTGACTGTACCTGATCCCATCCGCCCCCCCACCCTCCGGCTGTTTAGATGGGGCATTGAGGGCAATCAGGCGGGTGTAATCACTGCTGATCCTATCCACAGCCCGGGTGCCGAGTCCAAAAACAAGCCGTAGCATACCTGCCTCGGGATCAATGTCCTCGTTCCAGACATAAGGATTGAAAGAGAACCCGACCCCGGCAATCTGGGGAAAGAAATTATCGCCATACAAGGCGCCGGACACACGCTGGATCAGGAGCGACATCTGCTCGTCCTGCTCAAGAAGCCCGCGTTGAGTGCGGTAGGCCAGGGCCTCCTGACTGAGGGTACTGACATAGACATGACGGACCGCCGCCATAAAGGCTTCCAGCCTCTTTTCGGGGGGCCCCTGGTTGGCGCAGAAGACCGTTTCGTATTTTCCCGAAAAGGCGTTGCCATATCCGTCCTCCAGCAACGAACTGGATCGGACGATAATCGGGGACTGTCCAAAATAATCTAGCATTTCTACAAACTGTCTCCGGATGTGGTCTGGAAATGTCCCGGAAAGGAGGCGCTTCTGCCGCTCCTCGTGACGCTCGTCGGAAACCAGCGCATCCCCGACTTTCCGTTTCAATTCCCAGCAGCCGTTCTGAACGAGATACGTGTAATAGACATCCGCACCAATGAAAAAGGAGTCATGCGGCTCAAGCTTCTCGTACAAATGCGGGGCCTTCTTGCGAAGGATCGCCCTGGCAAGCAGCATCCCGAGGGATTTTCCCCCGATCAACCCGGTTCCGATCATCCGCTGGATGATGGCCATGAGATCCGGAAGCTCGAAATAGCGGCAGATGAGCGGCATAAACTTTTCATCACGCGTGATGGCGCTTCTCAGGAGACGCTGGAACGATTCATGGATGTCCTGAACCGGCGCAACCCCCGCCCTCATCGCTTCAAGGGTCTTCTGGGCGCGTGCCAGATTTTTTGTCCAGATTCCAGGCCGGGTGGCGGAGAAGTCCAGCCAGGGCTGGGAGATGCCTGTCAGAATTTCTGCAATGGTGGTACTCGAAGTGACTGGAATACAGTCATCGGCCTCGGTCCACTCGTGTAACATATACAGGGTGGGCGAGTAACGCTGATCCACCTTGAGCGGCTGAATAAAAAAACGATCCCGGTTGCGGTAGACATCCAGAACGAGTTGCGCGGTCTGGTGAATGCTTTCGGAGGCATGGAAGGAATGATGATACCGGAACAGCGCGAAATAGGCGATAGTGTCGAGTTTAAAGAGAAACGGGCAGGTGATCATGAAGAAATTTCCCAGCATCCGATCGCTGTACCAGTCAGCCGCCAGTTCTGAAAGGCCGTCAAAAACATACAACGCTCCCCGCCCCTTGCTTTCGATAACGTTGAGTATCTTGCCAACAAAATGCTCGAACCCAGCTTCCGGTTCAATATTGTGAATCTCAACCCCGGTAGTTTCAGGAATAAGCTGACGATGGCTCGCAAACCGGAAATAGACAAGAGGCGCACCGGTCGTCAACCCATGCGCAACAAATCTCTCAACCAAAGGACGATAATCCTCAATGTCGTCCACCTGCCAAACGACATTGTCCCCTGCAACCAACTTTTTCAGTGTGACGTCAAGAGCAGGGATGCCCGTACTGAAAGGCGGCAAGACAATATCACTATTTCCGGCTGTGTTTGGCATGATCTTTCTGAAACAGTACACAGGATGCGCGATAAATATCACGCAAAATCCTTCCCATGCGTCTGGCAAAGTGCTAAATTACATACTCTACAGAATAACTATTGAATAAATCAGGTTCATTCGCAGGGTCAACCAATTATGAAAATTTCGACTAAAGGAAGATACGGACTCAGAATATTACTCGACCTTGTCATACATCAGAATAAAGGGCCAGTGAACTTGGGCGACATTTCTCAGCGACAGGGAATTTCAGAGAAATATCTTTGGCAGGTGATCAATCTCGCCAAGGCATCTGGCCTGATCATTTCTACACGTGGCCCAAAGGGAGGCTATATGGTGGCGAAACCAGCCGATCAAATCACCATCCTTGAAATCATTACCGCACTGGAAGGCCCCATCATCCTGGTGGACTGCCTGGATAAGGCCGAGTCTTGCGAACGTAATGCCTCCTACGTAACCAGGGACGTCTGGGCACAGATCGAAGGAGCGATGAAAAAGGCCATGTCCAACATCACGCTCCAGGACCTGGTTGAAAAGCAGGAGACTAAGAATTCAGGCCAATCCTTCAACTTCGTGATATGAAAATAAGTCTCTCCCTCTATTTTCTTTTAGCCTGTCTCACGTTGCTGGCCGCAGAGCCCCTATCCACCGTTCGTGTGCGTGAATTCGACAAAACCAACGTATTAAAGGAGGCCTCTTCCATGAACAAGGTGATTAAAACAGATGCCGAATGGAAAAAACAACTGACGCCAGAACAATATCGTGTCACCCGCAGCAAGGGGACCGAAGCCCCCTTCTGCAGCCGGTTAACCGATCAGGCGGAGTCTGGCACCTATTCCTGCGTATGCTGCAACCTGCCCCTTTTCAGTTCCGAGGCCAAATTCCATTCTGGTACCGGTTGGCCCAGTTTCTTCAAACCGGTCGCCCCTGAAAATATTATTGAACATAAGGATGTCAGCTTCGGCATGTCCCGCACGGAAATCCTCTGCGCCCGTTGCGATGCCCACCTCGGCCACGTCTTCCCCGATGGCCCCAAACCCACGGGACTCCGCTACTGCCTTAATGCCGCCTCACTGGTATTTACTGCGAAACAGTAAATACCAGAGTCGCGAGTCGAAAGTCCAAAGTTACCTTAATTTTTCTATCGCTGGAATTCGCGGGGATCCAGTGGCTGAATCGTGAACTCCGGCTGCCAGTTTTGGGACTGACTGTAAAACGCCATTGCATTTTCATTGGTTAAACGACGCACATCCGCTTCAGGAAAACCATCCAACCGGAGTCGCTCCACCACTTTAACCAGACTCAGCGGATCGGAAACGCCCCAATCGGCCGATCCATTTACAATCATGCGGTCACTGCCAAAATCCCGGATAATCGCCGAGACCCGCTCCGGGTTAAGCTTGGAGATGGGATAGACCGTCATCCCGCAATAGCACCCGCTTTCACGGGACAACGAGATGGTCTCCTCGGTGTTGTGATCAATCACCACCCAGTCCGGATTGATCCCCTCCGCTTTAATAATTTCAATCGTTCGCCGGGCTCCCCTCAACTTATCCAAATGCGGCAAATGCACAATGACAGGCATTTTATGTTCATGGGCAAGGTGAAGCTGGCGGACAAAAGCGAGCTCTTCATTGGGCGTAATGGCGTTAAACCCAATCTCCCCTATGGCCACACAGCGGGGATGACTGAGGTAAGGGACAATCCCATCCATGACCTCTTTGGCTAAAACCGGATCTTCGGCTTCCTTGGGGTTGAGCGAAACGGCGGCGTAATGGTCGATCCCAAAGCGTCGTGCCCGAATCGTTTCAAATTCAAGAATGAGATCAAAGTAATCAAAAAACGTTCCAGCATAACGCCGGTTGCGCCCCATCCAGAAGGATGGTTCCACACAGGCCCTGATGCCTGCCTTGTACATGGCGACGTAATCATCCGTCGTCCTTGAATACATATGGATATGCGGTTCAATAATCGTCATAGCGTCAACCTATTTTGAAAAATTAATGCGCGGATCAATCAGAGTATAACAAAAATCAGACAGGATGTTACCGAGAAGTCCAAGAATGGAGGTGAGCGCCAGAATACCCATAAACACGGGATAATCCCGCCCGACAATCGCCTCCAAACTGAGCCGTCCCATTCCAGGAATCTCAAAGATCTGTTCAATAATTACTGAGCCGGCAAACATCACGCCCAAAATACCGCCAATCCCGGTTGCAATCGGTATCAAGGCATTACGCAGGGCATGCCCCCACACCGCCCGCCGGGCCGACCCGCCTTTGGCCAGCACCGTTCGCAGGTAGTCCTTGCCCACCTGATCCAGTAGTGAATTTTTCATCAACAGGGTCAACACTGCAAACCCGCCAATCACATAACACAGGACCGGAAGAGCCATGTGCCAGGCTGCATCGCCCAACTGGCCCAACCATGAAAGCGACTCATATGACTCGGAATGCACCCCTGAAAGGGGGAAGATATCCCATAGATTTTCAGCTGTTCCGCATAATAGCATCTTCAACAGCATCCCTAATGCCACTACGGGGATTGCATAGCCAGTCAGAACAATCACACTGGAGGCCATGTCAAAGGCGCTTCCATTCTTGAGCGCCTTGGTGATCCCTAGTGGGATACAGATTATATAACTCAAAACAACACCGGTGAGTCCGAAAACCAACGATACCGGCATCCGTTCCCGGATCAATTGCCACGAGGTCTTATTGGGATACTTGAAAGATTCCTGCTGCATCCCCAGGCGGTCAGTGACAAGCCATTTCCAATACCGGGTCAGAAAGGGCTTATCAAAACCAAAATGCTTCTCCAGCGCCTTGCGTTGTTCCAGGGTAATGGTCCCCGAGGCACCCGCCGTCATCTTCCCTTCACCGGCGTTAATACCCTTCATCTGCATGATGATCTGTTCCACCGGCCCGCCGGGCACCACTTGAACCAGGCCGTAACACATGAGGGTGATCCCCAGAAAGGTGGGGATCACCAGCAACAAACGCCTGATAAAATAAGTAGCTCGTTCCACCCTACACCACGTAGGTCGACGATACAGTCGAACCGCCGGATCCTGTCCAATTGGTATGGAAGGCTTCCCCGCGCGGCTTATCCACGCGTTCATAGGTATGCGCACCAAAGTAGTCGCGTTGCGCCTGAAGCAGGTTCGCAGGCAAACGCTCACAGCGATACCCGTCATAATAATTCAATGCCGAACTCATGGACGGCATCGGGATTCCAAGCTTGATGGCCATGGAAAGCACTTTCCGCCATGAGGTCTGGGCCCGCGCCGTCGCCTTCTGGAAGAACGGATCCATCATCAGATTGTCGAGACCCGGGTTTTTGGTAAACGCCTGCTTGATCTTGCCAAGGAAGGCGGAGCGGATGATGCAGCCTCCTCGCCACATCAGGGCAATCCCGCCATAGTTCAAGTTCCAACCAAATTCCTTGGCCGCAGCGCGCATCAACTGATAGCCCTGGGCATAGGAAACAATCTTCGAGGCATACAACGCCTTGCGCAGGTCCTTGATCATGGAGGCCTTATTGCCCTTGAACACCGCCTTGGAACCTACCAGCACTTTCGAGGCCGCCACGCGCTCGGACTTGATGGCCGAAATACACCGGGCAAACACCGCCTCTGAAATCAGGGTCAATGGCATGCCCGTATCCAGGGCCGCAATCACAGTCCACTTTCCCGTCCCCTTCTGCCCGGCCGCATCGAGAATCAGATCCACCACTTCCTGGCCCTGCTCATCCTTGTAGCCCAGAATGTCTCGGGTGATCTCAATGAGATAACTGTCCAACTCACCTTGATTCCACTCGGTAAAAACCTTATGCATTTCGGCATTGGACATTCCCAAACCGACTTTCATCATGTGGTACGTTTCGCAAATCATCTGCATGTCACCGTACTCGATGCCATTGTGAATCATCTTCACAAAATGGCCGGCTCCATCCTGTCCCACCCAGTCGCAACATGGTTCGCCCTTATCCGTCTTGGCGCAGATCTTCTGAAAAATTGGTTTCACATGGGGCCAGGCCGCAGGAGAACCACCGGGCATGATCGACGGACCAAGCAAAGCCCCTTCTTCACCTCCGCTTACGCCGGTTCCGATATAGAGCAAGCCTTTGCTCTCAACATATTTCGTCCGGCGCGTGGTGTCCGGGAAATGACTGTTCCCGCCATCAATAATGATATCGCCCGCCTGCAAATGGGGAATCAATTGCTCGATGAATTCATCCACCGGCTTGCCGGCCTTGACCATCAACATGACTTTCCGGGGCGTCTTGAGCTGGCTGACCAACTCAGGGATACTGTGTGCACCCACAAATTTCTTACCCTTGCCGCGACCCGCAAGGAACTCATCGACCTTGCTTGTGGTCCGGTTATATACCGCCACCGTGAACCCCTTGCTCTCCATATTGAGCACCAGGTTTTCCCCCATTACCGCCAACCCGATCAATCCGATATCCGCTGCTTGCATCATCATTTCTCCTTAATTCTATTATACGCCACTGAATGCACTGAAACCGCCGTCGACGGGAATCACCGTGCCCGTCACAAAACCCGCGGCTTCCGAACTCGCCAACCACAACAACACACCAACCAGATCTTCAGAGTTGCCGAATTTTCCCATCGGAGTGTGGGCAATGATGGTGTTGCCACGTGGCGTCAAACTACCGTCCACCTTGGTCAACAGCGCCCGATTCTGATCCGTAAGGAAAAATCCCGGCGCAATCGCGTTCACCCGGACCCCGACTTTCGAAAAATGGACCGCCAGCCATTGGGTGAAATTGCTGACCGCCGCCTTCGCCCCGCTATAGGCGGGAATCTTCGTCAGCGGGGTAAAGGCGTTCATCGAGGAAATATTGATGACCACCCCCGCCCCGGCTTTCGCCATGGACTTGGTAAACACCTGGGTAGGCAGCAGCGTGCCCAGGAAGTTCAAATTAAAGACAAATTCAATGCCCTTGGGATCGAGATCATAAAAGGTGGTAATTCCCTCCACCGACTGCGTGAGATCCTCCGGCATCAGGTACTCGCGCGAGGTCGTGCCTTTGGGATGATTCCCACCTGCACCATTGACCAGGATCGACACCGCGCCCAATTCCTTTTCGACAACGACATTCGCCTGCTCAAGGCTGGTCTTGTCGAGAACATTGCACGCTACTCCGATGGCCTCGCCGCCGGAAGCCTTGATCTCCGCTGCCACCCGGTCAGCATTCTCCTGTTTAAGATCGGCAATCGCCACCTTGGCTCCACATTGGGCCAGCGCTTTGGCCATCGTGCTGCACAAAACTCCGCCGCCGCCTGTAACCAGCGCGACTTGTCCCTTCAAATTCACCATCATCGGTACTTTCACAAACACCTCATTTTGTTGTTTCTAAGCCACCCAAATTAGCCGGCGCATTTTTCAACCGGTACAGAATTTCACCCGCCTTGGGCACATAAAGAATGCCTTCAGCCTCTCTCCCTGCATACTCCGCCGGATTGATTTTTCGGTAATCCATCCAACCCATATTGATCTTCCGGCAGATCGCTTCCGGGATACCCGTGGCCAGCACCACGTTGACGCGCCCTTTTTCAACGCCGTTTTCATAAGTGCCGATCCCCCTCACATGGGTCGAATGGGCCAGAACACCCCAGGGGTAATTTTTGAATCGATCCCACTGCTTCAGGAAATAATCACGGGTATGATACCCCAACTCTTCAATCAACTTGCCGTGGGAGACCGATACCTCGGTGATGTGCGGGGCATAAATTATCAAGGTACCGCCATCCGCGACCACCGGCTCAAGCTTGTACATGCACTTCGCACCCACCCACAGATCGTCATACATCTTAGGAGCACAGGACAGCACCGTATGAAAAGGCTTGTCCTTAAACTCAATATGGATCTGACAGGAGAGATCAGAGGCCTTTTCCCAGGCGCCTTCAGGCGTTCCGGCATACAGTCCGGCCAGATCGTGCCCCTTTACCACCATACATAACGCCTTGCGCTCAACCTTCAGCAATGACGCCGCCCGATCCACCACCTTGCGTACCGGGGTCCACTTGCTCCCGATGATCATGGGATTGGTGATGACGGCCCCCAACCAGTGGAAGAAATTAAGAATTTCCTCACCCGCAATGCCGGGGAATAAATATTTATTCCCCCCGGAGAAGCCAACAACTTCATGCGGGAATACAGGCCCAAGAATGACCAGCAGGTCATAATTCTGAACCATGCGATTGATCGAAACTCCCACGTCCATCTCAAACAGCCCCCCCGTCAACTCGCGAACATCGGCCCGGGACAGACGTCCCACCTCGAACAGAGCCTTGGGGTTGTTCCACTCATGGTTGAAAAAACGGGTACGGGCATACTTGGACCGGTGCTCTTCTTCGGTAATTTCAACGCGGGCATAAATCTGTGCCATCGGCATCGGAGGATGCGTCCCCAAGGCCACCATGAAATCCAATTGTAACGCCTCCGCAGACGCCTCCTGGACCAACCGGAACATCATTCCCAGCGGACATGACCGCGTGGCATCTGGAATAACAACCAGTACCTTGCGTCCGCGAACATTCCAGGCGGCAAACGCCTCCTGACAGATCCGCCTGGCCTCCATCTCCGAAACGGCTTTATCCGAAAATCCTAATCCAATGGTTTTCATGGGCGAAATCCTAACCATACAATCGGAAGCGATGCAAGAATTATTGCGATCTCATACGTTTGAGGTCGCTATCAGCCCTTCTTCCAGGCCGAACTTTGGTGCATACCCTAAAGCGTCACGAATCTTGGAAATATCAGCCAGCGAATGCTTGATATCCCCGGCCCGTGCCTCCTTGAATTGGGGGGTCACCTGAACTCCTGTGATTTTTTTCAGGGCGTCAAGCAGTTGCAGCAAAGAAACCGTCTTTCCGGTGGCCACATTGAACACCTCGCCCCGCCCCACCTTCGCCGAGCGCATGGCCAGAAGATTGGCCTGTACCACATCCTTCACATACACAAAATCGCGGGTCTGCTGACCATCCCCGAAAATGGTGGGAGTCCGGCCGCTCCGCAGGTCATCGGTGAAACGCGAGATCACACCGGAGTACATGGACTTCCCATCCTGCCGCGGACCAAACACATTGAAATATCGCAGGGCAACGGTTTCCACACCATAGAGGCTGCTGAACAGCTTCAGATAATACTCACCTGTCAGTTTACCCAGGGCATAGGGAGACTCCGGCTCCGGCAACATATCCTCGCGCTTTGGCAGAACGGGATTATTGCCATACACCGCCGCCGAGGTGGCAAACACCACCCTTTTGACACCGGCGGCGCGAGCCGCCTGCAATACATTCAGGGTACCGCGGATATTGATGGAATCATTGTCGATGGGCTTTTCCACAGAAACGCCCACCGAAACCAGCGCCGCCTCATGAAACACGTGTGAAACACCCTTCATAGCGGAACTTAACGACTCCGGCTCACAGATATCCCCTCTAATGACCTCAATTCCACTGCCAAAGCCCTTGAGATTTTCAAGTTTCCCGCTGGAAAAATTGTCAAAAACCCGAACTTTCACCCCGTCCGCCACCAGCGCTTCCGCAATGTGCGAACCGATGAATCCACAGCCACCTGTTATTAATGTCATGCTCATATAATAATCCTTACGCATTCCCTCTTAAACAATCACCCACAACACGCTCCATGGCGTCTTCCTGCGCCTCCATGCTTTCCACCATTTTAAACTGACCCCGGCACCGGTCAATGTTATGACTGGGCCGCTTGATCTTGAAATAGGTATCACCCTGCAAATAGTCGGTCAGAAACCGCATCCCGATCTCCAGCGTGATCAAACGCGCCGAGAAAACCAATTCCTCAAGCTCGGCCGGATTCAGAAAGGCGGAAGCCTCGGACAAGTATCCCCGAGCCAACGCTTCAAACATTTCCATGCGCATCCGGACTTTACGCATATCCTGTTCATCCTCATTCGCCGATGCGGTGGCGCTTCGCACCATGTCCCCGAAATCGTACAAGGCCAGCCCCGGCATCACCGTATCAAGATCCACGACGCAGACGCCCTCCCAGGTCTTCTCATCCAACATCACATTATTGAATTTCGTGTCGTTATGCGTGATCCTTTCGGGAATTTCGCCCTTAGCAAAGCGGTCCAATAACCGCCCGCACATCGCTGTCCGGCGTTCAACAAAGGCGATCTGCTCTTTCACTTCAGCCGCCCGGTTGCAGGGATCACTCTGAATCACATCCTGAAGCGTCTTGAGCCGCATGGTGGTATTATGGAAATCAGGGATGGTTTCATGCAACCGGGGAGGAGGCAGGTCGGCCAGTCCCAATTGAAAACGCGCATAGGCCCGGGCGGCTTCATAGGCCTGGCGGACGCTCTCTACCTTGTCATACGTGACCGCTCCCTCGACAAAGAGATACATTCTCCACCAGTTGCCCTCGTGATCGTTGTAGCAGGTTTTGGCATTCCGGGTCATCACGACACAGAGCGAATGACGGGTCACATCGGCAATGCCGCCCCGAGACATTTTCATGCGCAAATGGTTCGTCACCCGGAGAATATTATCCATCAACGCTACTGGATCCTTGAAAATCCCATGATTGATACGCTGCAGCAGATAATGCACCGGAGCACCCGCCATGCTGAAGGTGACTTTGAACGTATCGTTGATGTGTCCAGTCCCATGAGGCTTGGCGTCAATCATGTCCCCCCAGGCCCGGAAGTGTGACACAATAGATTTGAAGTCAACCTGAGTTCTTATGTGGTTCCCCATGCTCCAGCTTCCTTGTTTTAGTATGCTCCATACATCAGGGCCACGTTTCTACCAGAAAGACAAATAATGCGTGAGTATAAAATCTTTGCTAACGCCGTCCGCGCAAACCAGTGATGTACACAAGCATTCACTTCCAAGGCGCAAGATATTGATGATAGAGATGTCACGGCACCTTTCATATATTTCACATACCCGGCGGATATTTCAGCACATCTACATCTCACCTCAGTCCAGGTACCACAACTTGCGGAGCAGGTATTCGACGCAGAGCAAGGTCGCGGCCAGAAGCAACAGACCGATCCAGTCCCAGAGCGACCGTTCAAACGTGACCGGTTGCCGCGCTCGCTGTTCCGCGATTGTATCGAGAACATGACGCACGAATTTGTCCATGTAAGCGGCATTGGCGAAGGGATCCTTGCCGGCCCGTTCCATGGCCGCGCGGTCCTTGGACAGCCCCTCGGACCTTTCCCGCGCCTCGACGCCGAACTTGCCCTCGAATGGCCGCCGCGTGGTCGGCATCTCGTCCGGCACAAATACGGCTCCGCCCGTCTTCTCCGCCAGTTCGTTAAGCAGCGCAAGCCTCATGGCCGAATCCACGAATTCCCGGTCGATCTTGAGTGCCGTGACTTCGACCGGCTCCGCCTCGAATCCGGCCGGCAAACGCACCAGCCAGCGACCCTCGCTGTCAGGGTAGAACGTTCCGCGGAAGATGCCGGGCCGGTCGGCGGTCCCCTCGAGTTTGAGGCGTTTCTCCGCGCCCTTCTCCGTCTTCGCCACAACCTCGATCGATTCCGCCTGATAGGGCGAGAAATCCCGATTCCGGATCATGCCCGTCAGCGCCACACGTTCGCCCAAAGGCACTTCCAGCCGGTCCGGAATCAGACGGGCCTGCGCGGATTCGCGGAGCAGATGCGACAAGCCGAGGAACTGCACGACCTTGCCCCAGTAGTCGCGGAAGAAGCGATCACCATAGACCTTGCGCCAGCGCCAGGTGGAATCGAATCCCATGTAAAGCACGGTGCCGCGCCCATAGGTCTGATAGGCAATGGCGGGATAGCGGGGACCTTTTTCGTCGGCCCAGGCCTGCACCAGCGGAATCGCCGAAGGCTTGATCTCCACCTGCGTGGCCAGATCGTAGAGGGGCACGAACTTGGCCCAGGTCTTGCGATTCTCGACCGGGTTCGGGTCAAAGGTCACCAGCGGGTGGCCCTGCCCTTCCTCGCCGAGTTCCAGCCGGTACGGGGTATCCAGCGACTTGAACATCTCCTGCGCAAACGTGCTTTCCCCCATCGGAGCGAGGAGCCGGACCGGCAGCAAAGGTTCCAGCACGGTACCGCTGAAGCTGTAGGGCAGGTCAGCCCCGTCGCCATGGATCACCAGACTGCCGCCGTCCTCGGCCACGAAGTCCCGCAGCAACTGGATGAACCCCTTTGGCAGAGTCCTGATGTCCACCCGTCCCAAGTGCACGATGTCGAATTTCCGGAACAGTTCGTCACGCGTCGCGGGAAGATTCGCCAGATAGACGGAAGAACCGCCCTTAATCACTTGCCGGTCGAGAGTCTGCAGATAGATCCTGCGCTGCACGCGCCGATCGCGCTCGAAGGCGCCATTGAGGTAACGATACTCCCAGGACGGCTGCCCAAACACCATCAGCACACGGATCCGATCGCGAATGATCCGCACCCGCCGCTTGATCGTGTTGTTCTTGTCCGTGATCTCGCGACTATCCGGCACCGCCTCCACGACAAGTTCCTTGACCCCTTCCTCCCCGGGCGTCACCTCGACTGGAAAACTCCATTCCCCTTCGTGATCCGTCGTCACATCGGACATTGGTACCGCCACGCTCCCAAGTGTGACCTTGAGTTTCACCGGCTTGCCGGTGAAACCGAACTGGCGGGCATTGACGAAAAATTTAACCTTCTCATTTACGAACGCGATGTCGTCGCCGAGCAATTGATCGAGGGAGATATCCGGCGCATCGGCCCGGCCCAGGGCAACCGCATACACAGGCGTCTGACGGCGCGACAAATCGTCAAGGGTGGCTTCGAGCCCGTCCGGCACGTTGTTCGCGCCATCCGTAAGCAACAGAATGCCCGGGCAGTAGCCCCCGCGGTGATCGCGGAAGGAACCGTCCAGCATGGTGCGAAGTGAAGTCCGGGAACCGGCAACCGTAATGACGTTGGAACTGACCGTCCTTTCGGGCGGAGGCAGAGACACAACCTCATCCCCATACAGATACGGAACCTGCTTGAGCGCCGGAACATCGGAAGCGGCGCCTTGCAGGGCCTGAATGACAACCCTGGCCTTGTCCAGCCGCGAACTCCCGCCGGGCTTATCTGTAATCCCCATGCTTTCCGTACGATCCACCACCACTGGCAGCGGTCCGGAGGGCCGGCCCTCGCCCTCGATCTTCAGCACAGGCGCCGCCAGCATGAACAGAATCGCGACATAGGCGCAGGCGCGGAGCGCGGTCAACACTCCACGTTGTCTGCGGCTAAGCCCCGGAACCCGTTGGTAGAGGATGATCGCCAAGGCGACGGCCGCAGCCATGGCGAAAAACGTAACCCAGCCCGGAAAGCGGCCTTCGAGGCCCAAATGATTGAGCGTTTCCGCGCTCAACATGCGGGCATCGCCCGTCAACCAATACAGAAAACGGTTCATCGGCGCTTCCTCAGAAAATGAGCGTAGACTTCAAGCAGCAGGGCGGCCAACAGCAGGCCGATCATCAGCCATCCGAAATCCCGTCGGCTTACAAGTTTGTCAAGGGAGTTGGCATCCGTGTAGATAAGTCCCTTCTCTTTGGCCGGCTCCAGTGTCTTGGACGTCACGGGCTCCAACACACTGTCGCCCGGGTCCGGATTGTGACCGAACTGCGTGCGTTCGACACCATCCTCGCGAAGGGAATAGAGACCCGGTGGCAGATCGAGCGGAAGCGACAGGCGCCTTTCGGAACCGTTGCCCTGCACGGTCAGCGACCGCGAAACACCTTGTTCGTCAAGCAAGGCGTAGGCCCGGTCGGATTTGACGTCGACCGTGACAACCTGGCCGGACGACATGCCGTGATCATGGACCAGCGTGGTCCAGTTGCGTGTTTCCCACACCATGCGCAGGAGCAGTTGCACAAAGTTCGGATTGAAGGGCAGGCTCGTCTGGGCCGGCACCGGCACAAACCCCACCACCGCAATCCGGCCCTGGCCGTTTGTCCGGACCGCCGCCACAGGCCCCGCCGTGCTCACCAGTCGGACTTCGTCCGGCGCCAGGCCGGCCAGCGTGGCGACTTTCTTGAATCGCATCGACTCGGCCTTGAGGCCCGGCGCGAGGAGGAAGTTGCCCCAGGTGCCTTCCAGTCGGCGCGGATCGAGGGTGCTGGGGCCTGACACCGGGGTCGAACGCAGCCCAACCGCTATCGCTTCGTCCGCTTGCGCGGCAGACAGAAAGGCCAGCACGCCTCCGCCTTGCCGGACGTACGATTCGACCTGTTTGGAGAGGCGACTCCCCGGCGTCAGGGCAAGTCCGAACAGCATCACGACCTGTATCGAGTCAAGGTGGAGGGACTCAAACTCCAAGGGCGAGACGCTACGGTAGTTAAGGGAGGCTTCCGGCAGCACGCTGCCCAGGGCGGTTTTAACATAGAGGTCCGCCGGGTACGCTCCGCGCTGCGAGGCGGGCACGACGGCCACGACGTTCAGCGCAGGCGGTACGTTTACCGCTGCGTAATGCACGTTATCCGCCGGCAGTGTGTCGTTATCCAACTCCAATTTCACCGTGTGCCAGCCCGGGGTCCGGAAGGTCGTCGAAAACGGCAGGCGGCGCGATTCCCCGCCTTCCAACCGGAAAACCGGGCGTTGCTGGATGTGCCCGTCAACTGAGACGGTCAGGACCCGATCCCCCGTGGCCACGGAGAGGCCGTTACGC
>Ga0194056_10000225_pt1 | contig 28710 bp, 25 predicted proteins | sample SepL4413m_MetaG_FD_155458 | JGI IMG/M metagenome (GOLD analysis project Ga0194056, IMG submission 155458) | Anoxic zone freshwater microbial communities from boreal shield lake in IISD Experimental Lakes Area, Ontario, Canada - Sep2016-L442-13m | ecosystem: Environmental > Aquatic > Freshwater... | reverse complement strand
ACACTTGAGATCCCAACTTAACAAGCGTTCCAGCTTTAAGTCCACGCGTCCGAGCACTATCGCTTACAGCGACAACTAGTAGCGGTTTACCTGCAACGATGCTCACCAAAGCAACAACACTTTCATTTGACCTATTCCGCAGATCTAGCGCCATAACACGCAAATCCTCGACTGCTACATCATCTGCAACTTTTGCTGCGACAACATGAATTCCGTTAACAATTTTCGCATTGGCCCATAGAGCTCCAACTTGCGCCAGGGCTTGAGAAGAGCGAAAGCCGGCTAATTCCTTTTCAGTTTCACGCATTTTTTCAATCAAATCTGAAATTCGCTCCGGTAACTCATCAGTGCGCGCACCCTTAATTATTTGGGTCAGGGAATTGAGAAGAACATGCTCTCTAGCTAGGAAACGATAAGCATCTACTCCAACGAGAGCTTCAACTCGTCGAACGCCCGCACCTATCGAAGATTCTCCAAGCAGTTTAACGATGCCCAATTGCCCAGAACGCGTGACATGTGTACCACCACAAAGTTCGCGAGCCCAGTCGCCAACGCTGATAACTCTGACGACATCACCATATTTTTCGCCAAAAAGTGCCATGGCCCCAATTTTTTTCGCTTCGTTTTGAGACATACTTTGAGCGCTCACTTCTAAATCTTCTAGCAGAAGTGAGTTCACTCGTTCTTCGACGTCATTAAGTGTCGAAGTAGGCACAGCACTTGTTGCTGGAAAATCAAATCTAAACCGACCGGGCGAATTTTCTGAACCAGCTTGCGTAGCAGTTTCACCCAAGATCTCGCGGAAAGCTTTATGAACCATATGCGTAGCCGTGTGTGCTCGAGAAATAGCACTTCTGCGCTCTTGATCAATCTGAGCAAGAACCGCTGATCCCTGAACGATTGCACCTTTAGTAACTCGTCCTCTATGAACGAAAATACCCGGAACCGGCGTTTGTACATCATCAATTTCTACAATCGACCCATCAGAGAAAGTAATTAAACCGCCATCTGCAAGTTGCCCACCGCCTTCTGCATAGAACGGCGTCCTGTTTAGTACCAGCTCCACATCGTCCCCGGTGGATGCGCTAGAAGATATTTCGCCATCAATCAAAATCCCGTTAATGATCGACTCCGCTACTTGGTGCGTGTAGCCAACAAATTCATTGGCGCCACTTTCATCCGCGATCTTGCGATATTGCGTTAAATCAGTGTGACCGCTCTTTTTTGCTTTCGAGTCAGCTTTTGCACGATCCCTCTGCTCTTTCATGAGCCGACGGAAACCATCTTCATCTACCCGGAGACCTTGTTCTTGAGCCATTTCTAAAGTTAAATCAAATGGAAAACCATACGTGTCATGCAGCTTGAAGATATCTGCCCCAGGAAGCGTTGTCCCTTTATCTTTTTTGATTTGCGCACTTGCAGTATCAAAAATCTGCGTACCACTTTTCAAAGTAGTGAGGAAAGTTTCCTCCTCAGATGCGCTCACTGAAAGAATTCGTGCGCTATCGCTGATCAATTCAGGATATTGCGGGCCCATTGCCGCTATAGAAACTTTCACTAGTTCTTCCATCACGGGATCATGAGATCCTAGAAGGCGCATATTTCGAATAGTGCGTCGCATCATTCGGCGCAACACATACCCGCGACCCTCATTGCCTGGCGTAACGCCATCACCGATAAGCATTGCTGAAGTTCTGGCATGGTCAGCTATTACACGCAGTAAAACATCTGATTTTGAATCTTTCCCATATTTCGTACCGTTAAGAGCGCATGCTCTATCCAAAATTTGCCTCGTAGTATCGATCTCATAGATATTTTCCACGCCTTGCAAAAGTGCAGCAGTGCGTTCCAGTCCTAAACCTGTATCAATGCTTTTAGCGGGTAGCTCTCCAAGAATAGGAAACCCATCTTTTCCGCCACCTTCGCCACGTTCGTTTTGCATGAAAACTAAATTCCATACTTCCAAATAACGGTCCTCATCAGCGATTGGACCACCCTCTTTGCCATAAGCAGGGCCACGATCATAATAAATTTCAGAACAGGGTCCGCAAGGCCCCGGTACTCCCATTGACCAAAAATTATCCGCCATCCCGCGACGCTGGATACGATCCTTTGGAACACCAATTTTTTTATGCCAAATATCTGCAGCTTCGTCATCGTCGAGATAAACAGTTACCCAAAGTTTCTCCTCAGGAAAGCCGTAGCCACCTTCCGAGATTGAGCGAGTGAGAAGTTCCCAAGCTAAAGCGATTGCATCTTCTTTGAAATAGTCTCCGAATGAGAAATTTCCGCACATTTGGAAGAACGAAGCGTGACGTGTTGTTTTGCCAACTTCATCAATATCTAATGTCCGGACGCATTTTTGAACTGAAGTCGCCCTCTTATAAGGAGGTGTGACTTCGCCAAGAAAAAATGGTTTGAAAGGAACCATTCCTGCATTCACTAATAAAAGATTTGGGTCATCCGCGATCAAAGAAGCAGAAGGAACAACAGTGTGTTTGAGACCTAAGCTATTTCCAGATTCGAAAAATTTAAGCCAGCGTGATCGAACTTCAGCAGATTCCACAGCGCTAAATTATTCTGACTTCTTTTTACGACTACGCGACTTCTTCATCTGAGCTGCACTCATCAATACGCCTACCGCCTTGAGAGCAGGTCCGCCTTTGTCTAAGAATGAAGTAGCGATGTCATTAACTTTGGTAGTAATTTCCTCGGCATTTTTGGTTATCTTATTCAAAGATTGAAGCGGACCATTTACAAGTGTCACCGTTGTTGTCACTTCTTCCAATAATGGGGTGGCCTCATCGGTCATTGTTTTCAGAGAAACCTTCGCTTCATCAATCAGGCGACCAAACCGAATAACCGCATAGCTAATGGCAGCTGCAATTATGAGTAACGCACAAGCAGCAATGATTGTTGCGATTCCGCCAGGTCCCATGTCAGCGCCTTTCTAGGCTCGATTATGAGTTAAGCCTACCTGACACAAGCCTAACCAATCTGCGGAATGAGAACGTTCGGACTCTTGTGTTCGCGATGAGCCACCACAGCAGCAGAGTGATATTCCTCAATCTTGGCTAATAGGGTGGGATCAGAATAAGGACGCCCATCAACTACGCCACCTAGGGTGCAATCAATTACTGCCGCCACATCCTCGCCCGATAAAGTTTTATGAATCTCAAGCGCATGAGCCAAAGCAAGAACTTCATTGCGATTTGCTTTGAGCAAATCTTCGGCTTTGAGCAAGAGTCCAGAAAGGTTATCTTCAATTCTGTCACCAAGTGCGCGCTGCATCTCTTTTGCCGAATCGTCCTTACCTTTTCCTCCACCGGGCGATCCCACTTCGAATCTACGATTACTCGCGTGAGATGAAATTGTGGAGCCCATTCCCCAGTGACCTTCCATTAACGATGCAATTGTTGTAGCACTCTCTAAATCTCCTGAAACACCTGAAGAATTATCCCCATCAAAAAACATTCGCTCTCCCGCTAAGGAAGCTAACGAAACCAATATGTCCGCTTGATACTCAGTTCGCCAACGGGTGAACTGGTCATCAGGCGGAATACTCGCAACCATTCCGAGATAATCTGATCCTTTTTCGATTGTAGCTAAATCAATTGCCATATGTTGACGAATGCGATGCGCCATTACTGCGTGACATGCTTCATGAATTGCAACAGCATGACGTTCGCGCTCAATATATTCCACATCTTCCGAAGGCCCAAGCTCTTTCAATTGCTTTGCTTTGATGACATCCGGCCACGTGATAGACGTACGTCCGTTTCGAATAGCGGTAATTAAGGCTTCATTGATGGTGTCTTTGATTGTTGCACCGGTTGCATAAGGAGTTATCGTGGCCAATTTATCGATTTCCTCGGTACTTAACGAGTGTGAAACCTTCGCTAAATAACCTTCATACGTGCGAACACGTCCAGCCTTACTTGGATAACCAACGCGATACATACGATCGATACGACCAGGTCGCAAAAGCGCTTCGTCTAATGCTTCTGGCATATTCGTTGCCATAACGACAAGAATTCGATATTTGGGAGGATTTTTAGGGCGCATGCCGAGCGTTCTGCGCACAACTCTATTGATGAACCCGCGAGGTTTTTTCAACCCAGAAAGTTCAGTAAGTAGCGCTTGCAAAGTTCCCATTCCGCCACCACCGCCACCTCGGCAGCTCCTCCAACCACGAAACTTTCTCGCGCTAATAGTGAAGCGCCCGCAGGCGATAAATAATTTCCACCATGACATGTATCGCCAAATACTGCAGCTGACGTTTTTGATAAACGTTGCCCGCCGCCTCCAGAGGGCATGATTCCGCGATTTCCTAGGGAATCAGCTTCATCGAAAAAGACAACTACGCCTCCGTAACGTAAAGCGAGTTTGCGGAGTTTTCTGAATAACGATTTAACCTTTAAGACTCCAACGCCGAAAAACATATTGGTAAAAGCGCCTGGATCAACGAACACAAAGGGTTTTCCAGTTTCACCAGCCATAGATTCGGCCATTAAGGTTTTTCCAGTGCCGGGAGGTCCCCATAACAATATTCCGCCGGGAACATAACCGCCATGCTTTTCTATATCCTCCGGGCGTTCTAAGAACATAAGATTTTCACGAATTCGATTCAGAACATGATCTTGTCCCCACACATCTGTGAATCGTGTCCGAATATCGTCTGGGAAATAGGTATCTACACCTCCGCGACTAAGGAACCAAAACATCGCGCCAAATTGAATAATGACAAAGAAAACTCCAAAGAGGAGCTGTCCGAGCATCGGTAATGAACTCCATAACGCTTTAGGGGCGAGAAATAATGCACGAATCGGAGTTTCTTTATAAATGGCACTAAGAACGATTGAAAGCAAGAAAATCATTAAAATCCATTTGATCACCCGCGATAGTCGGTAACGCGTCCAATCACTGAGTTTATGTAAGGTGTTATCTACAAAAGTAAAATATTTTTGCCACACACCATGATAAGGCGCTGCTAACTCTGCGATCAGAAAATGTATCTGACGAATTATTTCGACTATTGCGAGTAGAACCAACCAAGATTTTGTATTTCTTACCTGTATTACAGCGTCGCTAAAATTGAGCAGTGGGTTATCGGCTAGAGCTGACCACACTAAAACAAAAAATACTACGGTAAAAAGAATGAGAAATTTCGATCTATCGTATATCGACAGATGTACACGAGTCTTCCTATCCGAATCTCTTTTTCGACTCGCAGGTACCTGTTCTTCAGTCATCGTGCTCCCCTAACAGTGAACGAATCTGAAATTTTTGTCATCATCACGTAATTTTTGTTATAGCACTCTGTAGAGCAGCGAATAACAAAAATATACATTTTTTGTCGATCATTTGACACCATAGAAGTTTGATCTACTGTTTGAGATTTCCCGCCATCTGTGAATGAGTAAATTGTACGGACTCCTCGAGCTGCTTTCTCGACGACCTCGTAATCATCGATGATGCTGAATACGGGCGTACTCTTTGTCGGATTTGATACCCATTCTGTGAGCGGAACAATTACATTCCTGAGAGAATTATATGAAACAGCGTTCGCTTCAGCCGGCAGAAGTGATCTGACTCTTGCATAAGCCACCGGCACGTCAGTTGCAACAAAACTGAATATGTCTTTGGGAGACACATGTGGGGCAGACGCGAAAGCAAGTTGCCACCTTACAAGTGATAATTTTTCAGCCGCCCCAGGCTCTGTTGATTGAGCTTCATGCGCTGTTAACTTCTCCGTAGAAATTTCATTCCACGTCGGTGGCACTGTGAAGTACACGCCTTCAGATTTTGAGGCAGCATACTTCTGAGATGTTCCGCCGCACCCAGTCACAAATAACGCGACACTTAGGGTTAAAGAAAGTATTCGGAAACGATATGTCAATCACTTCTCCAATTTGGGAGCTGGAGTATCTATACCTGTTTCTTTTCGCTGAGCAGCGGTAATAGGAGTCGGCGCGCCAGTTAATGGGTCTCCTCCACTGGCAGTTTTTGGGAATGCAATCACTTCTCGAATGGAATCCGAACCACTCAAAAGTGCACATACACGATCGAGTCCAAGAGCGATTCCGCCATGTGGAGGTGGTCCATAGTTAAACGCTTCAAGTAAGAATCCGAATTTACTCATTGCTTCTTCATCACTTAATCCAATGACGTCAAAAACTTGTTTTTGCATTATCCGATCATGGATTCTTATCGAACCACCACCAAGTTCTGTGCCATTAAGAACTATGTCATATGCATAAGCCAACGCGCCTTCTGGATCAGTGGCAAAAGTTTTAGCAAACTCAGGTTTAGGCCCTGTGAATGGGTGATGCACCGCTGTCCATCCCCCATTGTCAGTACGTTCGAACATTGGTGCATCGACAACCCAAAGAAACTTCCATGAGTTCATATCAATCAAATCGCATCTCTTACCGATTTCATTACGCACTGCTCCTAGCAAATTTTGACTTGAACTCTTGTCACCAGCTGCAAAGAAAATAGCGTCACCAGCGCTAGCGCCAGCAACTTTGGCAACCGAGGCTAATTCTGTTTCCGACAAATTCTTAGCAACAGGGCCAGCCAGCGAACCATCTTCCTGCACTAAAACGTATGCCAAGCCTTTCGCGCCTCGGGCCTTAGCCCAGTCTTGCCACGCATCCAATTCACGCCGTGGCGAACTTGCTCCACCTGGCATTACGACACTACCCACATATGGGGCTTGAAAAACTCTGAATTCAGTGTGGGCAAAAAAAGTTGTGAGGTCGCGTAGTTCGCAATCGAAACGAAGATCGGGCTTATCACTCCCGAATCGAGACATTGCATCCGCGTAGGTCATTCTCGGAATTGGTAAAGCGATATCAAAATCAACAATCTCTTTCCATACCTTGTGAACTATTTTTTCAGCAACAGCGAGGATGTCCTCCTGGTCAATGAATGACATTTCGATATCCAATTGAGTGAACTCAGGTTGACGATCAGCTCTGAAATCTTCATCCCGAAAGCACCGTGCTATTTGGTAATACTTTTCCATACCGGCGACCATAAGTAATTGCTTAAACAACTGAGGCGATTGCGGTAGCGCGTACCAACTTCCAGGTTGCAAACGAACTGGAACCAGAAAATCTCTTGCCCCTTCTGGCGTCGAGCGGGTTAAATAGGGTGTTTCGATATCTAAAAATTCTTGATCATCCATCACTTGTCTAATCAGAGAAGTGACTTTCGAACGCATCCGTAAATTCTTAGCAGGCTTTTCGCGCCTCAAATCTAAATAGCGATACCGCAAACGCACTTCTTCGTTAATTTGTGCGTCATCCCCACTGTCAACGGGGAACGGCAATGCGGAGGCTTCGCTGAGTACAACAATTTCGTCACCCATAATTTCGATCTCACCCGTTGGAATTGCTGCGTTCGAATTTCCATCAGGTCGCAATGCAACTTCTCCAACAATCTTTAAACACCACTCAGCTCTCAGTGCGCCTGCTAACTTTTCGTCACGTATGACAACTTGCACCGAACCAGTTGCGTCGCGTAGATCGATGAAAGCAACACCACCGTGATCGCGACGTCTAGAAACCCAACCCGCCAAAGTAACAACAGTGCCAACATCGGAAGCACGCAAGGTACCCGCGCCGTGAGTCCTTAACATGGTTGGGCCACCTATTTCTTAAGAAATTTCAATTGAAGTGTTGAGAGCAAGGCGCTAAGAGTAACCGAGGTTGCATTGCCCGAGATCATTTCTTTCAACTCCACATTCCCGCTCTCAAGTTCTGAATCCCCAAGTACGCAGGTGTAAATAGCCCCACTCTTATCAGCCGATTTCATGGCGTTCTTCAGGGCCTTATCTCCCATGGAAACTTCGACCGTAAGGCCAGCGTTTCGTATGTGGTGTGACAACTTCAACGCCTCATTTTTGGCTTTTTCGCCCAGCGGAATGAGATACAACAACGGGGAAACGTGATGTGATTCTAAAATACCTTCAGCTTCGGCAGCGAGCAGCGCTCTATCAATACCTAGTCCGAATCCGATTCCTGAAATATTTTGTCCACCAATATTTTCCATAAGACCGTCGTATCGTCCTCCGCCCCCGATACCCGATTGGGCACCTAAATCCTCATGGACGAATTCGAAAGTAGTGCCGGTGTAATAATCCAATCCTCGAACCATCAAAGGGTTGATGCTGAACGGAATCCCCATGGCAGATAAATATCCTTGAACTTTCTTAAAGTGTTCAGAGGATTCCTCCGATAAATAATCCAGTAACCGTGGCGCTTTAGCCATTAGTGAAGAAATCTCAGGACGCTTATCATCAAATAATCGAAGCGGATTGATTCCAGCACGTGCACGAGTTGCATCATCAAGGTTCATTTTTTCGATGTATGCAAGTAAATCCACTCTATGTGCTTTACGAGAGTCCGCATCACCAAGGGATGTAATATCTAAGCGAAATTTCCTCAGACCAATTCCATAAAAACCTTCATACGCAAGCGCGATAACTTCTGCATCCAATGCAGGATCGTCAGAGCCAACGGCTTCGATTCCGAGGGAATAGAACTGTCTATAACGTCCAGCCTGCGGTCTTTCCGCTCTGAAAAATGGACCGCAATAAAAAACTTTCACAGGTAGTGCAGACCGGTCTAACCCATGTTCGATAATAGAGCGCAGTGCTCCCACCGTTCCCTCGGGCCGCAGAGTGATCGAACGACCACCTCGATCTTCAAAGGTGTACATCTCTTTGGAAACTACATCGGTTGATTCGCCCACTCCTCGTGTAAAAAGTTCAGTATCTTCAAATACAGGCAACTCCAAAAGTTGGTAGCCAGCGTTTTTAATGGGGGCGAGCAATTTATCTCGCACGAACTCAAACCCGCTTGAACGGGGAGGAAAGTATTCGCTGACGCCTTTAGGAGATTGGTATTTCATCGCACTCCGCCAAGATTTTTTAGATAAGGATTAGTCCGGCGTTCGTGCTTCATTGTGGTTTCATCACCATGTCCAGGTAGTACTCGTAATGAATCAGGCAGTGGCCAAATCTTTTTCCTTAAAGTTATTTCCATTTCGGCAGCAGAACCTGTTGGCAAATCCGTTCGCCCAATAGACCCAGCAAAAAGAACGTCCCCGCTCACTAAAACCTCATCATCAATGGTGAAAATCATCGAACCACGGGTATGACCAGGGGCGTGAAGGGCCGTAACACTCATACCCAAAATCTCAATCGTCGATCCATTGCGCAATTCTCTTACATCTTTCGCCTCAATAAAGACGCTTTCACCTAATGTCGCGCTGAATGCTGGACTTAACGCTTTCTCCGGGTGAATCAACAGCGCTCTGTCTTCACTGTGAATATATGCAGGTATCTGATATCCGTCAGCTACAGGTGCAATCGAGAATGTGTGATCTAGATGCCCGTGGGTGGCTATGACGGCAACGGGTTTGAGTCCATAACTATCAATCAGTGATGAAACATCGTGAGTAACATCTGGCATGCCGGGATCGAAAATTAAACATTCCTGACCAGTCGCCGGCGCAATAATCCAGCAATTGGTACCAAAAGCGGGGGCCGGAAAGGATAAAACAAGCATGCGAATCCCCCCATTTCCACTGATGTAGGTGGACAGGGTACCTTTTACCTCCGCACTAATAACCATCCCCAACCTTCACGACCGCCCATAACGGTCAACGCATTTCTATAGCGAGGGTCTTTTGACCTCACGCGCTGAAAGGACGAACCATGAACGAGATAACTCCTAATCAATCCGCCGCCGCCGCACTTATAGGTGATCCAGCTAATTTTGGTCGTGTCGCAGATGATGGCACTGTTTATGTGAGAACCCCCGATGGAGAAAAAGCTGTTGGTTCATATCCCGGCAAAAGTCCTGAAGAAGCACTTGGGTATTTCGTTAGAAAATTTGAAGCGCTCGCATCAGAAGTTGCCCTCCTCGCCGCTCGCGTTCGCAGTGGAGCAATGGTTCCGCAAGATGCAACAATCGCTGTCAATCGCTTGCGAACTAACGTTAAAGAACTCAACGGTGTTGGAGATCTACAAGCGCTAGCAACCGCCGTAGAACAAATTATTCCCGCCATTGAAGATGGTCGTGGCGCTTATGAAGCCAAGAAGCTGGCGGAGAAAGCTCTAAAAGCTGCACAACGCGAAACTGCGTTAGCAGTGAAAGAGAAGATTGTCGCTGAAGCACAATCTCTCGCGCTTTCAGAAAGTTGGAAAACTACCGGCGATCGTTTAAAAGTTTTGCTCGATGAATGGAAAGTGGCTCCCCGTCTTGATAAAAAGACCGATGCTGAGATGTGGAAGAAATTCTCCTCATCACGAAACAAGTTCGATAAAAGACGTCGCACACATTTCGCAACGCTGGACGCTGCTCAAAACAAAGTTGCCGAAGCTAAAAATGCAATTGTAAGTGAGGCGGAATCCTTGGCGACATCTAAAGATTGGGTCGCTACTGCCCGTCGCTTTAAGGCTCTTATGGATTTATGGAAGGCATCAGGCCGTGGAAAGAAGAACGAAGACGCCAAATTGTGGGCGCGATTTAAGGTAGCTCAAGATCAATTCTTCGCTTCCAAAAATGCAGATTTGGAAAAACGAGAAGGGTCAATGAAAGCCAATCTCGAAAAGCGTGACGCCCTGATCACGCAGATCGAAGCGCTGCTACCCATTTCAAACACTGAAACAGCTTCGAAATCGTTCCGTGAATTCGCTCGTCAATGGGACAAAATTGGTATGACCCAAAGAGAAAAACGCGCAGCACTTGATACCCGATTTGCGGCTGTTGAAACCCAAATTAAAGCGGCCCAAGAGGTTCAATGGAGAAAAACAGACCCCGTTGCAAAATCTAGAGCCAACGACGTTGTTCGCCAGTTGGAAGAAGCTGTCGCAAATTATGAAAAACAAGCCGAAAAGGCTCAAGCTTCCGGCAATGCTAAGAAAGCTGCAGAAGCTCTTGCAGCAGTTGAAGCTCGGCGCCAATGGCTGGCGGATGCCGTCAAAGGTTTAGAAGAGTTCTCTAGCTAACAGTCACTAATTATTGGTTGTGCGATACACATCGTAAACGCCTTCGATCTGCCTTACTGCTGATAGCACCGCATCTAAATGCGTTGCGTCCGCCATTTCGAAAGTAAAACGGGAAAACGCGGTGCGATCCTTTGCCGTACTTACTGATGCGCTAAGAATATTCACTTGTTGATCCGATAGCGTGCGAGTGACATCGGATAATAATCGCGAACGATCTAACGCCTCTACTTGAATGTTCACTAAAAATACACTCGCGGCACCACTTAACCATGAAACTCCAACGATGCGATCAGCTTGGTGCATCTGTAGATCAGAAGCATTCACACAATCTCCCCTATGCACTGATACACCACTACCTCGCGTAATGAAACCGATAATTTCATCTCCTGGAACGGGTGTACAGCATCGGGCAAGTTTTACTAAAACATCGTCAATACCAGCTACTTCAATTGCACTGCTGGAGCGCCGGCCAATAATTGTGCTGGTGGCAATGGATGAACTTTCCATCGTGGGTTCAGGATGAGAATCCTCAGCGCTCATTGTCGCAACTAGTTTTTCAACAATAGACGGTGCTGAAACATGACCGTCTCCCACTGCAGCGTATAAAGCCGTTATATCTGGATAATGTAAATCGTGAGCTAATTCCAACAAAGTGTGGCCAGCAAAAATCTTTTGAAGTGGAAGTCCAGCTTTACGCATCTGACGAGCTATTGATTCACGGCCTGCATCAATTGCTTCTTCCCGACGCTCTTTTGTGAACCATGCTTTAATTTTGGATCGTGCACGCGGACTTTTAACGAAATTGAGCCAATCCCTACTTGGGCTAGCCGAATCCGATTTGTTTGTGACTACATCTACAACATCACCATTGTTGAGTGCCGACTCCAGCGGAACCAGTCGTCCATTTACCTTTGCACCGACACATCTATTGCCCACCTCTGTGTGCACCGCGTAAGCAAAATCAACAGGCGTGGACCCGCCAGGTAGGGCAATCACGTTCCCTTTAGGAGTAAATACAAATACTTCGGGTGTGCCTAGGTCAAAGCGAAGCGCTTCGAGGAATTCCGAAGGGTCTTCGGTTTCCTTCTGCCATTCATGCAATTGGCGCAGCCATAACATTTCCGGCGAACTTTGGCTTTCACTCCCCTCTTTGTATTTCCAATGGGCAGCAATACCGAACTCAGCGCGTGAATGCATCTCAAAAGTTCTGATTTGAATTTCGATGGCTTTCCCAGTGGGTCCTATAACGGTTGTGTGCAGTGACTGATAAAGATTGAACTTAGGCATTGCGATGTAATCCTTAAATCGACCGGGCACGGGACTCCATCTGGCGTGTATCGCACCCAGAACTGCATAACAGTCTCGGACATCCTGTACGAGAACTCGGATTCCAACTAAGTCGTAAATATCATTGAAATCACGACCTCGGATAACCATCTTTTGATACACGCTATAAAAATGTTTTTGTCGTCCAGTAACGGTGGCTTCGATGCCGTCTATCTTTAAATCTGTTTGCACTGCTTCAATAACTTGTTCACTCAAAGCCTCCCTCGATGGAGATCGTTCGGCTACAAGACGCGCAATCTCTTCGAATTTCTTCGGTTCTAGAACGGCAAAAGAAAGATCTTCCAGCTCCCATTTCAAGGCATTCATTCCGAGGCGATGCGCCAGTGGTGCGTATATGTCTAAGGTTTCACGCGCTTTACGTTCGGCGCTCTCTGGTTCAACAAATTGCCATGTACGAGCATTATGTAAACGATCTGCTAATTTGATCACCAATACTCTGATATCTCTGGACATGGCGACAATCATTTTCCGTACAGTTTCAGCTTCGGCAGTAGGTCCATACGAAAGCTTGTCTAATTTTGTAACACCGTCTACAAGGTTTGCTACTTCGTCTCCAAAATCCTTGCGTAATTTGGCAAGTGAATAATTCGTATCTTCAACTGTGTCATGCAAAAGAGCGGCAACCAGGGCTTCGGAATTGAGTCCTAACTTCGCCAGAATCTCGGCAACTGCAACAGGGTGCGTAATATATTCATCCCCGGATTTACGCATTTGACCCGCGTGCGCTGTTTTAGCTACGTCAAAAGCTAATTCGAGTGAATCCAGATTTGCGTTTGGATGGTGCTCTCGAAGCGCTAACGCAACGGGTTCGATTAATGCGTTCACCCTAGTAAGCCTACTTCAGTTGCAAAGTAACCTTTTAGCGACGACGCTTGCGCTTAGGTTGATTGCGAGGACCTCGCTTGCCAGCATCCACTACTTGAGTCTGGGTATCAGTTGTTACTCCTGAACTAACGGACGCCCCTACAGATCGGGCATTCACACGCTTAGCCAGCGCTTTCATAGCAGGTTCGCGTTCACGCAAGACTGCAAGTATCGGAGTAGCAATAAAAATCGAAGAATAGGTACCTGTTGCAAGTCCGATGAAGAGTGCGAGCGAAAGATCTTTGAGCGTTCCTGCACCTAGTAGCCCTGCACCTACAAAAAGAATAGAACCAACAGGCATCAGCGCTATGAGAGATGTGTTGAAAGATCGAACGAGGGTTTGATTGACGGCCAAGTTAGCGGCTTGGGAGTACGTCATCTTCGAAGTACTCGTGATGGTGCGAGTGTTCTCACGAACTTTATCGAAAACCACAACAGTGTCATAAAGTGAATAACCCAAAATCGTTAAGAAGCCAATCACGGTTGCCGGCGTAACATCAAAACCTACAAGTGCATAAATTCCAACTGTGATGAATACGTCATGGATAACTGCCAAAATTGCAGCCGCAGCCATCTTAGGTTCGAACGCCATAGCGAGGTACAACAACACCACTATGAGAAATGCGAAGAGGCCGTAAAGAGCTTTGCGAGTAATTTCCTTACCCCACGAAGGCCCAACAATTTGAGTATCGATTACATCTGTTGTAACTCCGAATTTTTTGGCCAATGCATCTTGGATCGCATTTGATTGCAAAACCGATAACGAACCTGTTTGCACACGAACCTTATTAGTGCCAACTTTTTGAACAATAACTTCGCCAGGAATAGATGTAGTAGCAACGGCACTGCGCGCATCCTCGATAGAGATTCCCGTTTTAGTGACGGTGTAAGACGATCCACCCTTGAACTCGATTCCAAGATGTAGACCTTGAAGTGACAAGGCAACAGCCGAAGCGATAATTAGCAAACCGGAGAATGCATACCAACGACGGCGTTTCCCGATGAAATCAATCGATGTATCCCCACGATAAAGGCGACCGCCCAAACCTGAAAGTTTGCTCATAGTTATGCTCCTTTCTCAGCAGTAGGCGGTGTTGTAAGAACACCCAAGCTCTTAGCAGAAACTCCCGAGAGGGGATGTCCAGAACTGTAGAAATTGAGTTTCGCTAGTACAGTAACAATTGGTTTAGTAAATACGAAAACAACGAAGAGATCAATAAGCGTTGTTAAACCAAGAGTGAACGCAAATCCTCGAACACCACCAACGGCTAATAGATACAATAAAGCTGAAGCGATGATTGATACAAAGTCGGCAACGATGATTGTTCGACGAGCGCGCACCCAACCGGTTTCAACAGCTGAACGCAGAGATCTACCTTCGCGAACTTCATCTCGTACACGTTCAAAATAAACAATAAACGAGTCGGCAGTAATACCAATTGCGACAATTGCTCCTGCAATTCCAGCAAGTGTAAGTGTGAAGCCAATCCACTTACCCAATAGGAGAATTAAGAGATAGGTAAGAGATCCAGCGACGATTAATGAGCCCACGGATACAAGGCCAAGTCCCCGGTAGTAAAGCAATGAGTAAAGGAGTACTAAACCAAGCCCCAAGAAGCCAGCCAATAACCCTGCTCGCAATTGATCAGCGCCGAGAGTTGGGGAGATCTGTTGAACCTCTCCGCGATCAAAGGCCAAAGGTAGAGCGCCATATTTCAAAACATTCGCTAAGTCTTCTGCTTCAACCTGGCTAAAACTTCCGGTGATTTGCGCATTACCCGCTGTAATAGCTTCATTAATGCGAGGGGCAGACACAACAAGACCATCCAGCACAATCGCAACTTCGTTAAGCGGAGGAGTCAATTTTGTGACACGAGTTGTAAGGTCAGCAAAAGCTTTCGTTCCGTCGTTGTTGAAGTTCAGAAGAACATACCAACCGCTACCCGTCGATTGATTAATTGCGGCACTAGCTTTTGAAACTTGGCGTCCCAAAACTTCTGCACCGGCAAGAATGTACTTGCTGTTTCCGCTGCGATCGCAGGCAACGATTGGTTGAGTTGCAACATCGGAACCTGTGCCTTGTCGATTAACGGCTTGCGTACAATCTAGAGAAGCAAATTTCTTCCCAACAGCAGGTGATAATCCGGAAGCCGTTATCGCTGCAGCAGTTGCTGTATCTGTTGCACTTACCGGAGTAGGAGCTCCAGAAAGTAAAACTTGACGGAAACGCAGTTCAGCAGTTTGACCGACAAGGTCAACAACTCGGCGGCCTGTATCTCCAGGTACTGAAATAACAATCTGGCGATTAACGCCACTTCCTTGAGCAGTAACTTCGCTTTCAGCAACACCCAATGAGTTCACACGTTGACGAATAATCGATACCGCTTGATCAATTGCAGCGTTAGTAACTTTGCCCGCTTCACCTTGAGCAATACGTGGTTGCAGCGTCACGCTCGTACCACCGCGAAGGTCGAGACCTAATCGAACCGCAGTTGCACCTTGAATAAATACCGCAGCTAAAAGAGCAAGTAAAACCACAGCCATGATTACAAGGTTGCGTCCAGACTTGGAGGCGCTTTTAGTTGAACGAGAGGAGGAAGAGGTAGACATGGGTAGAGAGTCTAGGCATCTTCGGCTGATGTGTCGAAAAGAGTTGAATTTACGCCGGCCGGAGGAGCGTGGCCAACATGAAGAAATCCTTGCGATGTGGCCATTCGACCCCTGGGTGTGCGCACCATAAATCCATTTCTTACGAGGAAAGGCTCTGCCACCGCTTCAACAGTTTCTACTTCTTCCCCCACTGCAATTGCCAATGTAGACAGGCCAACAGGCCCCCCATTAAATCGTTCAACAAGGGCCAGTAGGACGCTTCGATCCAACCGATCAAGGCCTTTCTCATCCACTTCATACATTGTTAGGGCAGCCATTGCATTGCCATGGGTTAGCGTCGATCCCCCGCGTACCTGCGCGTAATCTCTCACTCGGCGCAAGAGTCGGTTGGCAATTCGTGGTGTTCCACGTGAGCGTCCAGCGATTTCTGCAATCGCTTTCCCTTCTATTTCTAATTTGAGTAACGCCGCACTTCTTTCCAATACCTGCGCAATCTCATCAACGCCATAAAAATCTAAATGTGCAGTAAAACCAAATCGATCACGTAACGGTCCAGGTAATAAACCTGCACGAGTTGTTGCACCCACTAACGTGAAGTGTGGAAGCGTCAAAGGAATGGCAGTTGCACCCGGTCCTTTACCCACGACAACATCAACTCGGAAATCCTCCATTGCTAAATACAACAGCTCTTCAGCAGGTCGTGGAAGGCGATGGATTTCGTCAAGGAATAATATTTCACCCTCAACTAGCGATGAAAGAATCGCAGCCAAATCCCCTGCATGTGTAATTGCAGGACCACTTGAAATGCGAATAGGTGCTTGCATTTCGCTCGCCAAAATAAGGGCAAGAGTGGTTTTACCAAGTCCTGGAGGGCCAGACAGAAGCATGTGGTCTGCAGAAGAATTTCTCGCTCGAGCAGCCGATAACAAGACATCAATCTGTTCACGTACGCGATGTTGGCCGATAAATTCAGAAAGCGCTTTAGGCCGAAGGGCTAATTCTGCGGCGGATTCGTCGCTATGACCCGATGGAGCTACTAATCGCTCGTTGTCAGTTGCCATTAACGCCCTCCACTTTGCAAAGCCCGGCGCAGAAGTTCACTTAACTCGATTCCCGCGGGATCCGTACCCGCAGCACTGATGTCAGAAACAACTCGCGAAATCGCGCCATCTGCTTCTTTAGACGAGTAACCCAAACCGACTAACGCTGATACGAGATCTTCACGCCAAGGAGCTTGATGTTTAATCTTTTCTCCTGCAGGAGAAAGAACGTTGAGTTTTCCTTTAAGCTCCAAAATTAATCTTTGTGCGCCTTTGCGTCCTATTCCAGGGACGCGCTCTATCCCTGCAACATTTTCTTGAGCGATAGCAGTTGCTAGATCTGACGGTGATAAAACCGAAAGTATGGACATAGCTACCTTTGGACCAATGCCAGATACTGTTTGAACTAGTTCAAAAAGAAGACGAGATTGTTCATCGATAAATCCAAACAACGTTAAAGAATCTTCGCGAACGACCATGGTGGTAAACAAGTTCGCTTCTGCGCCGATGTTTAAAGATGTGCTTGTCATTGGTGTTACCACAACCGCATATCCAACCCCGTTGACGTCAATGACAACGCGGTCAGTTGTAAGGGCTCGGACTCGGCCAGTAAGCGATGCAATCATCTTGCCCTCAATTCCTTGAGTCGCAATTTTTCTTTTGCAACAGCCGTACTGAGACGATCAGAACTTTTTCCGCGCCACAAGTGACAAATGGCGAGAGCAAGCGCATCGGTACTATCAACAGGTTTTGGAATTTCGTCAAGATTGAGAATTCTTCTCACCATTTCGGCCACCTGTTTTTTGTTAGCCCGCCCCATCCCAGAGACAGCTGCCTTCACTTCGCTCGGAGTGTGCATAACAACTGGAATTGATGACTTAGCCGCAATCAAAAGAGCGATTCCGGCAGCTTGAGCTGTACCCATAACAGTGCGTACGTTATGTTGTGAAAAAACGCGTTCAACCGCAATTACATCTGGGTTGTAATCATCAATCCATACTTGTAATTGAGATTCGAGTGACAATAGGCGTTGTTCTAATGGGCTTTCCGATGATGTGAGAATAACTCCAACACCTACTAAGGAAATTGTAGATCCCACTGTTCCCTCAATAACTCCCACACCACAACGAGTTAAACCTGGATCTACTCCTAGAACGCGCATGAGTTATACAGCCAACCCTTCATACAGTCAGCCTAGTTTGGATTCGTTTGAATCAACCCAGGCTCGCCATGATCTCATCTGAGATATCAAAATTCCCATAAACATTCTGCACATCATCCAACTCTTCTATAGCTTCGATTAATGCAATTACTTTCTGGGCACCTTGGGCATCAAGAGGTACTGACATAGAGGGCAAGAACGAGGATTCAGCCGAGTCATAATCAATGCCCGCAGTCTGCAACGAAGTACGTACCGCTACCAAATCACTTGATTCGCACACAACCTCAAATGAATCACCTAAATCATTCACTTCTTCCGCTCCGGCTTCTAGCACTGCTTCCAAAATCTTCTCTTCAGTCACTGCAGAAGTTTTGGATACCAAAACAACTCCTTTTCGATTGAACAGATAAGCAACAGAACCAGGATCACCCATTCGGCCGCCGTTACGGGTTACAGCTAAACGCACTTCACCTGCTGCTCGATTGCGGTTATCGGATAGACATTCAATAAGAATGGCAACACCATCTGGTCCATAACCTTCATACATAATTGTTTGCCAGTCAGCGCCTCCAGATTCAAGTCCAGCGCCTCTCTTAATGGCTCGTTCAATATTGTCCGCGGGCATGGAATTCTTTTTCGCTTTTGCAACGGCATCAAAAAGTGTTGGGTTGCCGGCCATATCTGGCCCACCATTTCTAGAAGCTACTTCAATGGCTTTGATGTACTTAGCAAAAGATTTTGCTCTGCGAGAATCAATAATCGCTTTCTTATGCTTTGTTGTTGCCCATTTGGAATGGCCTGACATTTTTACTCCACCTCAATGAAGTTTGTTTCCAAACTCCAACGCTTGTCTCTGGTAGAACTTCTACCAGGACCCTCAAAACGCATTGCTTTACTTTACTTGATGGATTTCTCAACCTTGCACACTTGTTCAACGAAATATCGATGAATGCGATTATCCCCCGTTAATTCAGGATGAAAAGAGGTGGCCAACAGAGTGCCTTGACGAACGGCTACCGGATGCTCGCGTCCGTCTGGAGATTTAACGCTAGCTAAAACTTCCACCCCGGACCCAACGGATTCGACCCATGGTGCTCGAATAAAGACAGCTTTCATCAATGGCGTAGTAATACCATCTACATGGAGATCGCTTTCAAACGAATCCACTTGTCTGCCAAATGCATTACGCCTAACGGTGATATCCATTCCGCCGAAAGTTTTTTGATCTTTCGTTGCATCTAGAACTCGATCCGCCAATAAAATCATTCCAGCGCAAGAACCATAAACTGGCATTCCCTTTTGTATGCGATTTTGAATCACATCAAAAACGCCAAATTCCTCTGCAAGCAGGGCAATAGTTGTTGATTCTCCACCTGGAAGGATAAGTGCATCGATATTTGCAATTTCAGATGGGCGTCTAACAGAAAATGGACTAACGCCACATTCCTCAAGCGCTTTTATATGTTCACGAACATCACCTTGTAAGGCAAGAACTCCGACCTTCATTGTGAAAGTACGTTACCAACCGCGCTCAGCTAGACGGTGTGGCACTGGAATATCAGCAACATTTATTCCCACCATCGCATCGCCTAGTCCGCGAGATGCATCTGCAATAACCTTTGGATCATCAAAAAATGTTGTTGCCTTCACGCACGCCGCAGCTCGACGTGCAGGATCCCCAGATTTGAAAATGCCTGAGCCAATGAATACTCCATCGGCGCCCATGTGCATCATCATCGCTGCATCCGCAGGTGTGGCTATTCCACCAGCAGTGAAAAGTACAACCGGCAATTTTCCATTTTGAGCAACTTCTTTAACTAATTCATAAGGTGCTTGCATTTCCTTTGCGGCGACATAAAGCTCGTCTTCGCGCATGGAAGTTAAGCGACGAATCTCGCCGCCAATTTCTCTCATATGTGTTACGGCATTAGAAACGTCTCCTGTGCCGGCTTCGCCCTTAGAGCGAATCATTGCTGCACCTTCATTGATGCGACGAAGTGCTTCTCCCAAATTCGTTGCACCGCATACAAATGGAACAGTGAAATTCCATTTATCGATGTGATTCTTGTAGTCAGCGGGAGTTAAAACTTCAGATTCATCAATGTAGTCAACACCCAAACTTTGCAAGATTTGCGCTTCCACGAAATGTCCGATGCGAGCTTTAGCCATGACGGGAATTGACACCGCCGCTTTAATTTTTTCAATCATGTCAGGATCAGACATACGTGCAACGCCACCTTGCGCGCGGATGTCTGCAGGAACTCGCTCTAGAGCCATAACAGCTACAGCGCCTGCATCTTCAGCAATCTTTGCTTGTTCGGCATTAACGACATCCATGATGACGCCACCTTTAAGCATCTCTGCCATTCCGCGTTTAACTTTGGCGGTGCCCTTTGACTCAGACATCAGAACTCCTCAAACTTTCACCACTCGGGATAGGTACTAGCACTGGGGCTCATCCTACTTTGTCGGAGAGGGACTTGCAGACTCAGCCGGGTAGGTGAACTCAGGCGCAGATGCGACCAAGGCAACCCATATTTGTCCGGGTGCGAAAGGCAACGGATTGCCATCTTCTAACGTCCATGTTGTTTGCTCTTGAGCATTGGGGCGTATCCATCTAGCTGCAAATGATTTGCCATTGCGAAGAATAAATCCCTGACCCGATCCCACTGTAATTGAAAGTGGGGTGATTCCTCCGACTTTGTCGTGATACGTAGAATCAATAATTGAAACTATCTGAATAACCAAAGTCGTAGGTCCTAAAATTTCACCGGATGCGCTCACATCGGAAACTCCATGGTGGCTCAACAACCAACGTGATTGAGTGTCTGACCATTCTGCAGAATAAGAATTAGCGGGCCAATTCATTTTCACGCCTTTGATTATTTTTCCGCCCGTCAACTCTGACGAAAACGTCCATCCCATCTTTTTCGCTTTCGCAATATTTACGCCTTGTGAATCCAGCTTATTCATCAAATCTTTGCCCTTCAACACCATATCTACAGGCGATAAGCGATGTGGATCCCGAGTGTAAATGAGAGGGGATTCGTGTTGGGCACCTAAATCCAATAATCCACTGGCAGAGATGACAGGCAACAATTTCTTTTGTGCGCCACTATATGCAAACGCAACTTTTCCGTATTGTGCAAGTAGATCAATATCACTGATACGAGCACTACGGACTGGACCAATCGCTTCTGGTATCCGTGAAGAAAAAACTGCAGCCAATCGAGTGAGTCCGCCTTCAACTTGTTCTATATAAACGCAATCTGCATTTTCAAGTCCAATTTGAGGATGAGCTTCAAGAGTGTCATCTATCTTGACCACCAAGATTGGACCACTCTCACCCTCATGTCCACTTATTGGATTGATGGCAACGGGAGTTTTTTTTGAAGGTGAAATAAGCGAACTAACGGAGGCACATCCCGTAAGGGCAAAGATTGCTAAAAGTACTACCCCACTGGTTATTTTCTTAAAGTACATCGTGTTCGAATTCGTAAGTGACCGGTAGTGGAGCAGTTCCGGCAAGTCTGAACACTTTGAAAATCCATTTCTTTCGAACTTCTCTAGTGCTATTCACCGCGTCAACATGAATTGCGATTGCAATTCGAACTTTTTCCGTCAAATTAGCAAGTTCCCGAAGTAATGACTGTTCAGCCGAATCCGCATCCGATGAAAGATCATTTTGCAAAAGACCAAGTGCACCAGATAGACCACTTTCCGCCTGCGAACGCTCTTCGATGCGAGCTTCGCGAGCTTGATAGGCGGCTGCAGTGAGTAAAAGGGAAGATGCGGGATCCGCCGCTTGGCTACGCGCTAATTCAAGTGCGATAGCTGCCCTGCGTTGTAAAAGTCCATCAAGGTTCGCCCAACTGGTTTCAACTCGGTGATGTAGACGATCTAGTCGTGTTGCCGAAAAAGAAAGGTACCAAAGTGAAAACAAAACGACGAATCCAAAAAGTAGTCCCGACTTCATCAGATATCCCCTTCTCTGCCCAGAATACGTCCCCACGAACGTGAATCGGAAGCTAAACCAACATTTTTATTTCCAACCATTGCCATCTGATAGACGGAGAATATTTGTTCTGCAACAGTATCCCAATCAAAAAACTTCGATCTCTCTTGGGCAGCAATGGATAAACGCTGGCGCTTTTCATCATCGCGAAGCAAATCGATAATTTTCCTAGCCAAATCTTGTACATCTTCTGTTTCAAAAAGTGAACCGTAGTTACCTTCACCCAATAATGAAACAAACGCTGGGATATTACTGGCTATCACTGGAGCGCCTGCAGCCATCGCTTCAGCAAGAATAATTCCAAATGATTCACCACCGGTATTCGGGGCAACATAAACTGCAACAGAGCTCAAAAAATCTGCTTTATCTTCCTCGGTCAATCTCCCAAGAAAAGAAATGCGACTGCGCAATTGTGAATCAATTTTTTTGTAGAAATCTTCAGCGTCGCCGGGTCCCGCTACCAGCACACGAACATTTGGTGCAAAACGTGCAACTATCGGAAGCGCTTCAAGTAAAACTGAGAGTCCTTTTCTAGGCTCTTCGAAACGACCTATAAAACCAATCGTTTCCCCGCTCCATTTTTCTTGTGAACTACCATTTCGAAAACGCGAGGCGTAAACCCCATTGGGGATAACGATGGCATCAGTATCTAAATGTTCGGTAAGGGTTAGTCGCGATGCTTCGCTCACTGCGATTCTCACCGAAAGCTTTTCAATAACCGGCTCAAGAATTGGCCCAAGAGCAAAGATGGCTTTTTGTTTTTTTGCTGCAGCATGAAAAGTGCCAACCATTGGTCCTTCTGCTGCCCAACATGCAAGGAGTGAAATAGAAGGAATTGCGGGTTCATGTAAATGCAATACATCGAATTCACCTTGAGAAATCCACTGGCGAACTCTAGAAAACGCAATCGGTCCAAACAGAACTCGTGCTACAGCTCCGTTATAGGGAATAGCTATGGGCTTTCCAGCGCTCACAACATAATCCGGCAAAATCTCTTCATTTGCACAAGGAGCGAGCACCGAAACGCTATGGCCGTGTTCGATCAGGTATTCCGCTAAATCACGAACGTGATTCTGCACGCCACCTGGTGCATCCCATCCATAAGGACAAACAATCCCAATTCTAAGTTTCTTAAAGTTAGGCATTTTCTCTCTCCACAAAATCTGCGTCTACCCAGATGCGTTGCAACATATGCCAATCTTGGGGAGCGCGAGTAATTCCTTGAGCAAAATTATTTGCGCACTCTTGCACCATTGCCGCAATTTTCTCATCTTTGCTACCAACGGATGGAACCGCTATTGGATTGAAATCAATGTGGATTCCTGAGTCTGTGTATGAAACAAATGCAGTGATAAGAGGTGCACCCGTATTAATCGCAAGAAGTGCAGGCCCAGCGGGCATTCGAGCAGTTTCACCAAAAAAATCAACTGTGATTCCACTTCGCGATAAATCTCTATCTGCCACAAGTGCAATCAAAGCTCCGGAGCGCAATCGCTGTGCCAAAACGCCCAATGACCTTCCATCTAACGGGAGTACTTCCATGCCAATGGCTTCCCGATATTCAAGAAACTTCAAAAATAGAGCCTCAGGTTTTAATCGTTCTGCAACCGTGACAAGAGGAACACCTTTATCGCAAAAATATGCACCGGCATGATCCCAATTTCCAGCATGAGGAAGGGAAACAATTACTCCTGTACCAGCCTTAATTGGATCCATCAATAAATGTTCATTTCTAACCGTTACAGTTTTGCGAATTCGATCCTTTGTCCAATCCGGAAATCTAAATGTGTCACACCAATAACGCATATATGACCTCAGGGAGATTTGTAATAGAGCATCCATCTCGGCTTCTGATTTGTTTCCGACGACCTTTACCAAATTAGAACGCAACCTCCGAACGCTTTTTGGTTTTTGTTTGGCCAGAAGGCGAGCACCAGCATAGAAAAGCGAATACGCAAAACGCTCTGGTAACCACCTGACTATTGCCCAGGCAATAAAATATGCCCGAGCGCTCAGCTTTTCTGCGAACGCCCCATTCATGGTTTCGTGGCATTCCTGACGATTGCAATCCGCTGTATGACGGTAATACATCCTAAAACGCACAAAACCCACATACCTATCGGCAAAGCAAACGGAACTCCAAGTCCCTCTAGGCCAATTGCAGTAAGTGCAATTACTACGCGTTCAGTTCGCTCTGCGATACCACCAGAGCAAGAAATGCTCAGGGATTCTGCTTTTGCTCGAATATAGGGAATAAGAGTTCCCGTAATTAACGCAAGTAAAACCACAGGTAATAGACGATCATCACTCTTGGCAAGCCCAAGTGTTAAGCCAATGAAAATCGAAGCATCAGAAATTCGATCGATAGTCGAATCTAGAAAACTCCCCCACGCACTCGCCCCTTTGTTAGAGATCCGAGCCATGGTTCCATCAAAAAGATCACTGAGTGCAAAGACAGAAATTATTATTGTTCCTAGGAAATAACGACCCGAAGGATAGAAATAAAGAGCAGAAGAGATAACTCCGACTGCCCCAACAACCGTTACAGCGTCGGGTGTAATGCCAACCTTGAGAGCCCCTTGAGCCGCTGGGGTTATGACGCGCGTGATCGAAGGCTTCAGAAATGAACTAATCATCTGTCACATCGTAGGCTGAGCCAATGGTTACGCCTAGTTTGAACGCGGCTCAGGACGAGAAAAACGCCCTTGCTGTCCACGTTTTCGGCCACGACAGCGCTAACCCTTCAGAGATTGCTCAAGTGTTTTCCGGTCAATACCCAGCCAAATCCGAAACGCATTGCGATGTTGCCATCTTTGTTATCAATCCCAATACTGGAATCGACGCATCGACTATTGCGCAATGGGAATCACTCAATGATTTTATGACACCACGAATAATCGTTGTCACGCACTTTGATTCCGGTGAAGGTGATTTCGATGATGCCATACTTTTGGCAAACAGAGTTTTTGATCAAACTTCTGCTCCATATCTTGTTCTTCACGATGACACTGGAACTGCTTGTGCTCTCATCGAACTAGAAACTCTCGAAATAACCGACTACACAACGACCCCTCCCACCAAACGTCATTGCGAGCCCGAACATGAAACTTTGGTCAGTGAATTTCGCGAAGAATTTTTGAATAATAAAGAGATGATGGGTGAAGATGCCTTTAGCGCTGGACTCGTTTTCCCAGCAATCCCAGTTTCAATCGAGAAAAATATTGGTGTAGAGATCGTAAAAAATTTACTTGCGCAAATTTCACAACAACTACCAAGCAGCGATTAAGTCTTTCCGCGTTTGATCAAGTAGCTGCGGCAGTACCTTCGTTTTTCCAATGATGGGCATGAAGTTTGCATCCCCCGCCCATCGCGGAACGATGTGTTGGTGAATATGCTCAGCTATGCCAGCACCCGAAACTTCCCCTTGATTCATACCAAGATTAAAACCGGCGGGTTGAGAAACTTTTCGAAGCGTTTTCATTGCATGAGCCGTTTGAGCAGAAATTTCATTTCTTTCGGCTTCAGTTAAATCCGTAAGGTCGGCAACATGACGATACGCGCACACAAGTAGATGCCCAGGATTGTATGGATACAAATTCATCACCACGTAAGTCAACTCTCCTCGTGCAACAACCAAACCTTCTTCATCACTCAAGGATGGGATGCGGCAAAATGGGCATTGAATATCGTTCTCGGCTAGCGGTCGATTTTCTCCGCGGAGATATTCCAAACGATGTGGAGCCCATAGTCGTTGCCATCCATCGGGCATACCTGCACCATTTATTTCTGCGTCCATAACTAGATTTGTCTGCGTTCTTGCACGCACTTCTTGATTTCTGCAATCGCATCTGCGATTGGGATTTGATTTTTTTGGTCACCGTTGCGATAACGGAATGAAACCGCTTTTGCTGCTTGATCTTCTTCTCCTGCAATGATCATGTAAGGAATCTTCTGCATTTGCGCGTTACGTACCTTTTTCTGCATCCGATCATCAGAGGCGTCAATTTCCGCTCTAATTCCAGCACGCTTAAGTTCGGCAACAACTTCTTCGAGGTAGGGCGTAAATGCTTCTGCGACAGGAATTGCAATTGCTTGAACGGGTGCAAGCCATGGTGGGAATGCGCCTGCATAGTGTTCTGTCAATACACCAAAGAATCTTTCAATAGATCCAAAGAGCGCACGATGAATCATCACCGGACGTTGACGCGTTCCATCATTGCCTACGTATTCAAGATCAAAGCGTGCGGGTAACTGGAAATCCACTTGAATCGTAGACATTTGCCATGTGCGACCAATGGCATCTTTTGCTTGGACCGAAACTTTTGGCCCATAAAAAGCGGCGCCCCCTGGGTCAAGAACTAATTCAAGATTTTGTTTTTCTGCAGCTTGGCGAAGAGCTGTGGTTGCCGCTTCCCATTCAGCGTCTCCCCCAACAAATTTAGACTCGTTTCGTGTTGAAAGTTCGAGATAGAAATCTGTCAAACCGTAATCTCGCAAAAGGTTGAGAACGAAGGTAAGCAAACTATCGAGCTCGCCAAGCATTTGATCTGGGGTGCAATAAATATGCGCATCGTCTTGAGTAAATCCACGAGCTCTCGTGATGCCGTGCAAAACGCCTGATTTCTCATAACGGTACACAGTTCCAAATTCAAATAAGCGCAAAGGTAATTCTCGGTAAGAACGACCTCGAGAGCTGTAAATAAGATTATGGAATGGGCAGTTCATAGGCTTCATGTAGTACTGCTGACCAGCACGGCGCACAGTTCCATCTGCATGCAGTTCTTCATCCAAAATCATTGGAGGATACATACCCTCGGCATACCACTCTAAATGTCCAGATTTTTCAAAGAGCGCAGCCTTTGTAATGTGCGGTGAATAAACGAATTCGTATCCTTCTTCTTCATGACGCTTACGCGAATAATCTTCCATCGCGCGCCTGATGATTCCACCCTTGGGATGAAATACCGCTAGCCCAGAACCAATCTCTTCAGGAAATGAGAATAGATCTAATTCTGCGCCAAGTTTTCTGTGATCGCGTTTTTCTGCTTCTACTAAGTAAGCAAGGTAAGCATCAAGCTCTTGCGCGCTTGGCCATGCAGTGCCGTAAATGCGTTGCAACATCGGATTCTTTTCAGAACCACGCCAGTATGCGCCAGCAGTTCGCATCAATTTAAACGCAGGAATCATTTTCGTAGATGGCAAATGGGGGCCTCGGCATAAATCTCCCCAAACGCTCTGACCATCGCGTCCTAAATTGTCATACATAGTGAGTTCTGCGCCACCCACTTCAACGCTACTTTCATCCCCCGCATCTCCTTTGAGACCAACGAGTTCGCACTTGTATGGTTCTTTAGAAAGTTCTGCAAGTGCTTCACTTTGAGTAACAACGCGGCGTTTAAATCGTTGACCGTCCTTAATAACCTTTTTCATAGAAGATTCAAGTTTGATTAAATCTTCAGGAGTAAATGGTTTCTCAGGATCAAAGTCGTAGTAAAAACCGTCTGTGATAGGTGGACCAATTCCTAAGCGTGTGCCAGGGAAAACTTGTTGCACCGCTTGGGCTAAGACGTGAGCACATGAATGGCGCAGAACAGAAAGTCCTTCAGGTGAAGAGATAGCGATACTTTCAACAACATCACCATCTGCTAAATCACTCCAAAGGTCTCGTAGTTCGCCATTGATTTTACAAACGACAATTTCTTTGGATTCGGCAAAAATATGGGTGGGGCGCGCATCTGCCTCTACGGCTGTTTTCGTACCGTTTACGGTTACGGATATCTGCGACATGTGCTCAGCCTACCTAAAGCTCTGCCATACATTTGCTCACTTGCTCTGCGAAGTCCCTAACAATTTCAAGTTTTCGATCCCCTATATGAGAAATCGGCTGGGCCAATTTTAAACTAGACAATAAAAATGCCGCATCCGCCCGCTCAATATCTTCTTTGAGTAACACTGCCTCCAGAACACCCAGCTCTGCAATGCAGACTGCGCGCACAATTCCAGGTAAACATCCACTCGTCAGTGCAGGTGTCATCCATTGGCCGTTAATCCGAAATACAACATTTGATACAGCGCCCTCACTCACACGGCCCTCACTATCGATTCGGATTACTTCATCGCATTCCCGGTCACGAGCTGTTGTCAGTAAGGAAAGATGCGCGGTGTACGGCAAAGATTTAATACCGATGGTCTGTGAATTTTGCTCAATGGGATCGGTAACAAAGCACACTTTTGCAGGCGTACTCCACATTTCATATTTGTCATGAGTAACTTCAACTTGGCCTTGCATTGAAAAAACAATGCGCAAACGGCCAAACTCTGTTGGTAGCCCAGAATCGAGCGCTTTCAATACCAAAACATTGATTTCGGCATCAGGTGGAAGAATGACACCCAGTCGCTGCGCAGATGAGCGAGCTCTTGCAAGGTGAGCGCCGATTGCTACTGGCCGCTGGTTGTGCGTTTGAATTGTTTCAAAAAATCCTTCACCATCAGGAAAAATACTCATCGATCAAAATCACCGCCAGCAATGCCCACGAGCCTTGATGCTTTAAGTTGAGTTTCTTCCCATTCAGACTGCGCATCACTACCCCATGTAATCCCAGCCCCTGTTCCGAATCTCAGTACACCGTCGTTCTTACTCCAAAAAATT
>Ga0194056_10000224_pt1 | contig 28835 bp, 38 predicted proteins | sample SepL4413m_MetaG_FD_155458 | JGI IMG/M metagenome (GOLD analysis project Ga0194056, IMG submission 155458) | Anoxic zone freshwater microbial communities from boreal shield lake in IISD Experimental Lakes Area, Ontario, Canada - Sep2016-L442-13m | ecosystem: Environmental > Aquatic > Freshwater... | reverse complement strand
CTGGCTTCCAGACCATGAAACCCTTGGCCCAGCGGCGACGATGGAAATTACGGGGCTCAATACCTTCACTTGCGTTACGGCCGATCATCCGCCCTCCCTTTGGCTTCACGTGATTCGTTACCTCCTCACGCTCAAAGTTCAGTTCTGGCCTGGTGGTTAGCCTTTAGCCAGGTTGGATTGTCCAACTGATCTACATCAGCTTATCTTGGCACACTCATGCGGCACCTCCAACCTGAATGGTGAGTTTGATCGAGCCATCGGCGAGTTGGTTTTCCGTGACGGTATGCCCCTTCCGCCTGCTTTCGATCTTCACTTTCTCTGCCGCGTATGCTTGCAGGAATTTATCCAGGTGCTTCTGGTCACCCCAGCGGCCACCGAAGTTGTCGTACTTGACTTGACCACTGGCCGTATCGCAGACGACGGGGTAACACCAATCGGGCAGCTTTACTGCAAGCCCTTCGACTTCGCCGCCATAGAGCTTGGCTTTGCCCTGCACGGGTTCAGCGAGACCCAGCCGCTGACAGGCCGCCTTTACGGCGGACGTATCGCGGATTTCCGTTTTGATGGATACAGTGTGACTCAATTTGGTTCTCCTTTTGGTTGAGATGCTAATTATTTCATTTAGATCGTGGTCGATGGTCGTCAGCGGCGACTGGTTCCGGCATTAACGGCTGTTGCATCGCTGGTGACCTGAGCGATTGGCTTTTCTGCCCAGATAACCTTCACGTTCCAGCCGACTTCGTCATACAACGCCCGGATAATTGACTCGGCAGCTTTCTTGGCTTGCTCGACATTCTCCTTCGAGCCAGCAGCTTGGGTAACTAGGCGTTGAGCTTGGAGCATAACTTCGTCCCGCAAACGGTCTTGGTTGGCGTTCCATGGTAGCCAAGTCATACGGCTGACCTCCCAAGTCTTTGTTTTCTCGTGGTCCACCCTCGGCTGTAGAATACCGGGTTGCGGCAACGTGATTGTGGCTTTCCTTGACTCATCGTTCTTCTCGGTGATTTGCGTATGCTTGAGGTCTACCGCGAGGAGGGCATCGCCGCGAATAAGCCAAGCTCCACGGCAGCCCTCTCCTTCGCCGATCAAAACATCGACCACAAAAACGCGGCTAGTGACAAGATGGGACAGCCTCTCCAATCTTTCAATCGTGGGGCCTTGGCTCTTCACAACTACCGGATGTGGTTGCGGCTGTGACTGCGATCCAACTGGAAATTGACGCAGACAGGACAGCAGCAGATTGGAGAAGACAGCCAGCAGGCCAATTACAATGATGATGATGGTTTTCATTGTGGCTCCAGGGGTTTGTCCGCATTATCGGGCGGAAGTGTGGTTGTCCCGGTGTAGCCTGTTTCCGGGCCTTGCCAGTGAACCTGACGGGGTTTGGGTTTTTCTGGCTCCTTTGGGGTGCAACCGATGCAGGCCATGAAAGCAGCCGAGAGCGTGATGACGATTCTGGAGAAACGCGACAGAACCTTCATTGTCGACACCCTAATGAGGTCGAGTAGCAACGGGAGGATTGAAAGAACGGCGATCGAGACAAACAGAATCACTGTCTTCATAGTTTTCCTTTCGGGGGATGCGAGCCAGGCGATGATGGAGTAGCCAGGCAATGTTCGAGATTACATGGATCGAGCAGGCAAGCAGAATAACTGAGAGCATGGGGGTTTTTTCTTTCAAGTTGGAAGGTAATGGGCTAAGGATGGTCAGTGAGAGCAAGATCGGCAAGGCACTGGTGTACTATGTCGAGTGAAGAGCGAAGATTGAGGAGGTTGATCGAGAAAGGCTGCCAGATATTGATCTCATGTACAAAATCAAAGATTCTGGTGACTTTGCCTACAACCTTCAAAACAGGCTATTTCAGGCCCTAGCAGCCAAGATGGCTCTAGGAGTCGAGTTTGCCCTGAAAGTCGCTCCAGTGAGCCTTCTACGCTTTCCTGGGGGGTATGTAGGCGGTTGATCGGCTACCGAGGTTTTCGATAGCCTGGTTTAGCCTGGAATGGCAAGTATCGTGAAACCTGTCCAGGTCCACTCGATACATCCAATGACACAAAGAGATTTTGGGACTTTCTTTCTTTCGAGAGAAAGAAAGGAAGTAATAAACAGCTCCAAACATTGGTGTGAACGGAGTGCTTATCACGGCTGGTCTGGCAAGCATTTACCTATCGGGCTATCGATCAAATCGATTTCTAGGCTTGCTGACGAGTTGCTGCCCTGGTAGCGATGAGCGATAATCTCCTTGGTACGACCCAACTCAGGAGCAAACGACTATGGCCGAACCGAACACCAAAGGGAAGTTCCCGCTGACGATTTACATGGATGCCGATCTCGCTAAACGGCTGGCAGTGGCCGCGGAAGGCCAGAAGCGGCCAGCAGAGGATCTGGTCATCGACATGTTGGACAGAAGCCTTCCGCAATTACAGAGTTCAGGCAAAGGCAAGATTCCCTACACTTAGACAGCTAGCCGCCCTGCCCAGATCGAGCAGGGCGGCTAGCCTTGATTGATGACGATCTACGCGGCGTTGGCTTCGTTGCCGCCGGAGAACTTATTCCACGATTCGCCTAACTCGCGGCGAAGCTGACTGATGCGGCCATTGCTCACTTTGAACTTTCGAGCCGTATCGTCCGTGCGGTGACCGAGAGCGAGAAACTCGGCGATGCGACGATTCCTGCGGGGGAGTTGATGCAACCAGGCTTCTACATCCAGCTTGGTGCAGACGATGTCAGCAGGTCCAGCAGTTTTGTCTTCGACGAGAATCTGATACCAGCCGTTCTCGTCTTTATCGCGGCGATCGAGCCGCTCCACAACAACGTGATTGCGGCTCTGACAATACTTGCCGAGAACGTCGTGAACATTGAGCCTGCCACCGACTTTGCGATGGTCTTTCACTTGCTTGACGCCATAGCGGGCAAGGACGTTTGCATAAGCAAGAGAAGTCTTGCCGAGTTCCACCAAGCGAACGTAAGCTCGGCAGCAGTTAGCGACGACCTCTTGGACAGCTTCACTGCGGGCTTCGGACCGCAGGCGGCGGAACGAGAACTTGGCGTGTCGGACGATAGTTGGCAGCATGCGAAGAAAATCTTGGTGCCAATTGGGAGAGGGACAAGCGGACGCAATACAGACCATGGGATGACCTCCTAGAGTGCAGGCCACCCGTAGGCCGGGTGGCCCAAAGGGTGAAAGTGAAAAACACTGCCGTCGAAGGATGTGGTGCCCAAATGGGCGGTAACACAGCCTTACGACGGCAAATACGTGGGTATCTTGATATAATGCCGCAAAAAAGCATTGAATTTAGGTCGAAGGCCGCAGAAGGCTCGTTTTCGGGGGAATTGCCAACCGTTGGCAATCGGAATACAATATCCAAGTGAAATCTATATGGGAATCCCGGTTAACTGAAGCGAGGAGCAAGGAGCACACAATGGACAACACAAAAATTGATTTTACACGTCTGAGTGTGATGGACGCTTTAGATCTGGCTATCTTGATCGAACAGGAAGCTGAAGAAAGGTACGTCACATTTGCGGAAATGATTGGTTCTCGCTATGAGGGGGATGCCGCTGCATTTTTTCAGACGATGTCTGGTTACGAAGCCAAACATTGCAAGAAACTGCAAGAAAGACGCACGAAGCTTTTTGCAAACACTCCTATGCTGGTGAACAAAGAGATGGTGGAAAGTGTAGAAGCACCCGACTACGGAACTCCGAGGCCTTTTATGTCCACCCGTCACGCACTTGAAGTGGCCCTAGACTCTGAAAGAAAAGCGGAAGCTTTTTATGTGTCGGCGTTGACAGTCATCACGGAACCCCAAGTTCAGGGTCTTTTCACAGAACTTCGCAATCAGGAAATTGAACATCAAGAGATGGTTCAGCAGCAAATCGCCAAAACTCCCGGAGACATGGACCCGGATGTGGCTCCAGAGGACGTGGATACCCCAGAACTGTAAAAGACCGGTCTGACATTGCGGCATCGGGCCGGGGCTAGCTGATTTCGCTTCACAATAATTTCAGACAAAGCATGATGCAGCCGCAACCGATTGGAATTACGGCCGACGAAGCAATGCAACGCCTCGTGGATGGCAATGATCGCTTTCTCCGTGGCGAGGCTCGTTTTCTGCGTGTTACACCGCAGACGCTTGCAGGCTTGGCCAAGGGGCAGCAGCCGTACGCTGCGATACTCGGTTGCAGTGACTCGCGGGTTCCGCCCGAAATAATCTTTGACGCGGGTCTGGGTGAACTTTTCATCATTCGTGTGGCCGGTAATGTCTTGTCGCCAGAAGTCGCAGGCAGCTTGCAGTACGCAGGATCGCATCTGCATACGACTCTGTTTGTCGTACTCGGCCATGAAGGCTGCGGGGCGATCAGTGCGGCCCTGGAATGCAAATTTCACGGTGTCCAACAACGCAGCCGGATTCAAATTCTCATGGACACGATTCTTCCGGGGATAGGTGAGATTGATCCGCAGCTTCCACCGCAAATACGACTTGCACAAGCGGTCGAAAGTAACGTCCGCTGGACGGTTCGTCAGATCCGTGAATCACCAGAAGGCCAGACTCGGCTAGCAGAGGGGCGAATGAAGATGATAGGTGCGATTTACGAGATCGAAACCGGTCGGGTGAGATTTCTCATGGACTAAGGCCCAAGAGGGTAATCTCTGAGCAACCGTTCGGCGTCAAGTCGGGCAGTCTGGGTTGTGTGCGTAGACTTCCCGCAAAGGAAAATAATCGATTCCTAATAATGACTGGGCAGTCCTTGGCGTCCAAGCCGATTAAAATCAGCAGGATTCCGTGCATGGTTTCCTCCAAAATTGAGAGACAAACAGAAACCTCTCTCAATAATTATAATACCGATGGGTCACACCTTTGGTATAAACCCTTCGTGGGATGTCCGTCCCACGAGGGGTTTTTTCGTTTGTGCTGCAAACTGGATGTGGAGTTAGGGATCGTTTAGGATTCCAACAAAAATTAGGATGATCCAGACGGTAATGCTACGGACGTGTCAATCTCTGGGAGATGACGGCCAAAACCCCATCCATTGGGTGGCCCTACGTGCATCCCAGCCAAATATTTGTTAGCATTTGATTAGCCATTGGTTAGGATGGCTTGCACCAGAAGTTTTTCTTTCGCTGTTCGGGCTGAATGCTTATGTTCTCTCTCCAACGCATCTTTGGTCGAGGCGATCGGTTCTTTGAACTCCTGGAGGCCAGTGCCGGCGAAGCCAAGCGGGCGACCCAGGCTATTCGCGAACTTATTGAGGCTCCAGATAATGGTCACACGCTGGACCAATTCATCGAGTTTCGCAAAGAGGACAAGCGTATCCACGAAGAGATCAGCCGTATGCTCTGCAACACGTTCATCACCCCCTTCGAGCGTGAGGATATCGACACGTTATCGAGTGCCCTGTCGCGGATTTCAAAGGTACTCAAAAAGTTCGCTGAGCGTATGCTTCTGCTGCGACCGCACTTCAAGGTGGAGCTCTTCGCGAAGCAATCCGAGCTGCTGCAACAAGCAACCGTTACGCTCGAAGAAATGGTTCGACAACTGCGACATCCGCGACTGAATATCGTTCAGGCTGCCAACGACCGCCTGCACTATTACGAAGTTGAGGGCGACAAGCTCATGCTCTCGCTGCTGCGGGAGCTTTACAGCGGCCAGTATGAGGCCCTGCAGATGATCGTACTCCGCGATCTGTTCGAGCTGCTCGAAAAGGTCATCGACCGCTGCCGCAATGCGGGCAACGTGATCTTCCAGATTGTCCTCAAGAACTCCTGAGCGGAAAGAGTCGGCGATGGCTTTGGTGTTTGGCGTGATTCTGCTCGGGCTGGTTTTCGAGTATATCAATGGGTTTCACGATACGGCGAATGCGATCGCTACGGTCGTGTCGACGAAGGTATTGCCCCCACGGCAAGCCATCGTCCTGGCAGCGGTGTGCAATCTCATCGGTGCCCTGATGGGAACCGCGGTCGCGACGACAATTGGCCGAGGATTGGTGGAGACGGAGGGTATCACTCTCTATACGCTCCTCAGCTCGCTGATAGCGGCCGTGATCTGGAATCTGGGCACTTGGCGTCTTGGACTCCCATCCAGTTCTAGTCATGCCTTGATCGGAGGGCTCTGCGGTGCGGCAGTTGCCTCGGCTGGTGACCGGTTCGCCGTAATCCGTTGGTCGGTGATCAACCCCGAAACGCATCACGTGGAAGGGCTTTGGCCCAAGGTCGTCTTGCCCATGATTCTCTCGCCGATCTTTGGCCTAATCCTCGGCTTCATCGTCATGGGACTGTTGTTGCTGCTGTTGCGAAACTGGCGTCCCCACCAAGTCAACACCACGTTTGGCCGCCTACAACTGCTAAGTGCCTCGATGATGGGACTCAGCCATGGCAGCAACGACGCCCAGAAGACCATGGGTATCATTACCCTGGCCCTGTTCGCAGGGACGGACGCCCACTTGTTCACAAACCTGCCCGGCTGGCTACAGTTTCTACAGACTCCACAGTTTGAGGTCAGCACCTGGGTCAAAGTCATTTGCTCGCTGACGATGGCGGCGGGAACAGCAGCAGGTGGTTGGCGAATTATTCGTACGCTTGGCAATCGCTTGGTCAAATTGCAACCGGTGCATGGGTTTGCCGCAGAGACGACAGCAGCCTTGGTCATCCAGGTGGCCAGCCATTTGGGAATTCCGCTGTCGACCACCCATGTCATCTCGGCCTCGATTATGGGTGTAGGTGCCACACGCCGACTGAACGCCGTAAAGTGGGCCGTGGTCGCCCGCATGGTCTGGACGTGGGTGTTGACTATCCCGGCGGTGGGATTGCTTGGCTATGTGTTGCAGCGGTTTATTATTATGCCTTGGTTATAGGGTCACCAGCTGAATTCAACGGATTCAGCTATCTATTTGGTACTACCATGCTCGAACAAGCCATTGAATTAGCGGTGAGATGCCACGCCGGTCAATATCGCAAGTACGCCATTGGCGGGCAGCGACTGCCATACATCGTGCATCCAATCGAAGTCATGAAGACGGTTTGGGAATGGGGTGTTACGGACCCGACCATCATGAGGGCGGCTGTGCTCCACGATGTTCTGGAGGATTCGGATGTGACCACACGGCAACTGGCCAAGGATTTTGGTGAGGAGGTAGCACAGTTGGTCACAGAGCTGACGCATGTTCCCCAGGACGGCGACAAGATCGAGTATCTCAAACGGTTCTCCGTCGCCAGTATTCCAGCCCTTGTTGTCAAGCTGGCGGATCGTTACTCTAACCTTCAGTACCGTCTTGCGGCTTATCCTGACGGAGCAAAAGCCTATATCGGGAAATCGGCCATTCTGCTAGAGATCATGCAAACGAGACATGCTGAGATTGCCGGATACTTTAGCGAGAAGGTGTTCGAGGCCATCGCCTTTGCTTACCACAATGTGGAGAGCACCATCAATCGGACTACAGGAGATGTGCATCTGGAACCGTGATGTCAAAGCAAAGATGATCTTGGAATGATTGAAGAAAGTACCGCGAGAACCGCTCCATGACCAAACGCAACATCATCCGCAGCATCGCAGACGAACTGGGCCTTATCGGATTCGCCGCGAACGTAGTCAGTCTTATGCCCCAACCACGGTACGACATCGTTCAGCCGGCATAATTGGTCTTGTCGCCTTCTATAGCGTGATCTGCTTCGCATTCGCCAAAATAACCCAGCAAGAGTTCTCGCGGATGGAACCGCACACGCCAGAAGCTGACGGCCACAGTTAGGACAGCGTAAGGCAACTGGGCGGATTAGAATTTCATCTCAACATCAATTTCAGTCACAACCCTTTAGCCTATCCGCTCGCCAATCCTGATCACTCGCCGAAAATGGTCTGCCTCGTAGGTTTCCATCATTTGGCGGGCGGCGTGTTCGGCTTCGTCGCGGCTGCTGATCTCTTCGAGGGCGAACGCGTGATGCACGTTTGGTGCCTCGTAGACGGCAAAAACCTGGAACCGCTGGCAGTGGTCATTAGGGTGAATAAGGACGATAGTAGTCATGGCTGGCCTCTCGGTGAACGACAGACAGTATTATCTGTACTGTTCTGCCGGGCTCATGGTTCGCCGTCGAGCGGTTTTTCGATGACGGCGGCCGCTTGATCGGCGGCCTTCGCGGGGAATCGCCTGAATTGGCGTCGCCAGCAGGTCGCTTCTCAAAATTCTTTTAGGGGGTTGCCAACATCTGACCAACCGCCTGGTTATGATGGCTATTAGGTCGTTTGTCGCATGGCCGGCCCGCAGTCTTTACCGGAACTGCTCGACCGGAACTAAAATCATGGAGGCAAACGACTTATTAAGATCGGGTTGCTTGCCAAGTGCATATTCGCAGATTAGAATCAGGCCTCTACCCCGTGCTTGCAAGCTGATGGCCCCCAAAATAGCCCTTTGATGGAAGCCGCCCTCCGTGAATTGGAGCAAAAACCATCGGGACTGTGGGCCAAAATGCACGGTGGAACGAACAGAAACAATGACGAGCTAGCGACTAAGGATTGCGGTCCTCCTGCAACCCACGGGGCCAGGGGCCAGAAACGGCAACGGCTCAAAGCGAAGCGAACTATGGCAGGTAACGGCAACGGAAACGGACTGACGACCCTTTCTAATCACCTGTGGGAATCCGCGAACATCCTTCGCGGCCCAGTGGATGCTGCCGATTTTAAGACTTACATCTTCCCGCTGCTGTTCTTCAAGCGTATTTCCGACGTGTACGATGAGGAAATGGAAGACGCATTGAAGGAGTCTGATGGTGACCAGCAATACGCCCACTTCCCGGAGAACCACCGTTTTCAGATCCCCGAAGATTGCCATTGGGCCGACGTTCGCAAGAGAACATCCAACGTCGGACAGTCCCTCCAGCGGGCCATGCGGGAAATTGAAAAGGCCAATCCCGACACACTCTATGGCATATTCGGCGATGCTCAGTGGACCAACAAGGATCGTCTGTCAGACGCTCTTCTCCGCGACCTGATCGAGCATTTTTCTAAGCTGCCACTTGGCAACCGTCATGCTCGGGCCGACGTGCTCGGTCAGGCATACGAATACCTCATCAAGAAGTTCGCCGACGCCACCAACAAGAAGGCGGGCGAATTCTATACGCCGCGTAGTGTCGTCAATCTCATGGTACGGATTCTGCACCCGCGTGAAGGCGAAACGATCTACGACCCGGCTTGCGGGACCGGCGGTATGCTTATCGAGGCCATTCATCACGTCCGCGAGACAGGCGGCAACATCAAGACGCTCTGGGGCAGGCTGTTCGGCCAGGAGAAGAACCTTACGACGTCGGCCATCGCCCGCATGAACCTCTTTCTTCATGGCGTGGAAGATTTCCAAATCGTTCGCAGCGACACGCTCCGTCAGCCCGCGTTCCACACCGGCGACAGCCTTGCGACGTTTGACTGCGTCATTGCCAATCCGCCATTCTCGCTTGAGAAGTGGGGCGAAGAAGTGTGGACCAGCGATCCGTATGGTCGGGCTTTTGCCGGCATGCCACCGTCCAAGAGCGGCGACTATGCCTGGGTTCAGCACATGATCTTGTCGATGGCTCCGAAGTCGGGCCGGATGGCAGTCGTATTGCCCCACGGAGCGTTATTCCGCATGGCAGCGGAAGGGAAGATCCGGCAGAAGCTACTCGGCATGGACATTCTCGACGCCGTGATTGGCCTGGGGTCGAACCTGTTCTATGGCACCGGGCTAGCGGCGTGCATCCTGGTCTTTCGGCAAAAGAAGCCCAAGGATCACCGCAAAAAAGTGCTGATGATCGATGCTTCAAAAGAGTTCAAGAAAGGTCGTGCCCAGAACGAGTTGCTACCCGATCAGGTTGACCGCATCTACAATTGGTATGCCGATCACCAAGATGTTGAAGGTGTGGCCCGGCTCATCCCACTCGACGAGATCCAGGAGAACGACTGGAATCTGAATATCCCACGGTATATCGAGCCAGCCGCTGAAGAGGAGACCGTCTCAGTCGCCGTTGCCTTAGCAAACCTCAAGACCAGCCTTAAATCCGCATACGCTGCGGAGGACAGGCTCAAGGCACTGCTGCGGAAGGCAGGATTGCTGAAGTGATCACCCACATTACCCAGTCCCAACTTGAATCGTACCTCTGGGGTGCTGCCGTTCTGCTGCGTGGCCATATCGACGCGGGCGATTACAAGCAGTTCATCTTCCCGTTGCTATTCTATAAGCGGCTGTGCGACGTGTACGACGAAGAGGTCGAGCAGGCCCTCAAAGAATCTGGTGGCGACAAACAGTATGCCTTGTTCGCCGAGAATCATCGCTTTCAGATTCCCGAAGATGCCCACTGGAATGTCATCCGCAAGGCCAGCAGGAGCGTTGGTACGGCTATCCAGAACGCGATGCGGGCCATCGAGAAGGCGAATCCCGAGAAGCTGTTCGGCATTTTTGGCGACGCCCAGTGGACCAACAAGGAGCGGCTGCCCGACCGCATGCTTAAGGAACTGGTCGAGCACTTTAGTTCACTCACACTGTCTGTCGCCAACTGTCCGGAGGATGAGTTGGGCATCGGCTACGAGTATCTCATCAAGAAGTTCGCCGACGATTCAGGCCATACGGCTGCCGAGTTCTATACCAACCGAACCGTCGTACACCTGATGGCCGACCTACTCCGACCGCAACCAGGTGAATCGATCTATGACCCCACCTGCGGCTCTGGAGGCATGCTCCTGTCGTGCGTGACTCAGCTTCGGCGACAAGGGAAGGAATGGCGAACGGCCAAGCTGTTCGGGCAGGAGCGGAACTTGATGACCTCCTCTATCGCCCGAATGAATTGCTTCCTACACGGCATCGAAGATTTTCAGATCATCCGGGGGGATACGCTCGCCGAGCCGAAGTTGGTTGCAGGGGATCGGCTTCAACAATTCGATGTGTGCCTGGCCAATCCGCCTTACTCGATTAAGCAGTGGGACCGCGATGCCTTCGCCGCCGACCCTTGGGGCCGCAACATCTATGGCACACCACCGCAAGGCCGGGCCGACTATGCCTTCTGGCAACACATTATTCAGAGCCTCGATCCGAAGACGGGCCGCTGTGCGATTCTGTTTCCGCACGGCGTTCTGTTCCGCAATGAGGAGAAGGAGATGCGGCAGAAGCTGGTCGAGCATGACGTTATCGACATGGTACTCGGCCTGGGGCCAAATCTGTTCTACAACTCGCCGATGGAAGCCTGCGTCGTCGTCTGCCGGATGAAAAAGCCACGCAAGCGGAAGGGGAAGATCCAGTTCATCAACGCAGTGAATGAGGTCACCCGCGAGCGGGCACAGAGCTTCCTGACCAACGAGCACATCGAGCACATCGTCGCGGCCTACGAGAGTGACGATGACGAGCTGGGTTTCTCGCGGCTGGCACCCCTGGAAGACATTCGTGGCCAAGGACACAACCTGAGCATACCACTCTATGTGCGGACCGAGACGGAGAATGACGGTGGTTCGGCGAAGACGAAGACTTCCGTTAAGGATGCAATCAAGGCGTGGCAGGCAAGTTCGGGCGAGCTGTGTCAGTCGATGGACGAGCTGTTAACCACGCTGAAGGAGTTCGGTATTGGCAAGTAAGGTCAGAGCTACTGTGCAGCCGAAGACGGCATCGAATGACAGCCTTCCCGAGGGTTGGCGGATGGTGCGGTTTGGGGATGTTGTGCGAGATGTCAACGTGGCCGAACGCAATCCGCTTGACGCCGGGTTGGAACGGTACGTTGGGCTGGAACATATCGAGCCGGAGAATCTGCATCTCACGAAGTGGGGTAACCTCGCCGACGATGAGATTTCGTTCACTAAGCGGTTCCGGAAAGGACAGGTTCTTTTCGGCAAGCGGCGGGCGTATCAGCGAAAGGTCGCGGTTGCCGACTTCGATGGAATCTGCTCCAGCGACATCCTGACGTTCGAGCCGAAAGGTGACGACCTGCTGCCAGAGCTGCTGCCGTTCATCGCACAGTCAGACGGATTCTTCGAGCACGCCCTCGGCACGTCGTCGGGGTCGTTGTCGCCACGTACTCGATGGAGCCAACTCAAGGATTACGAGTTCCCGCTGCCACCGAAAGAGGAGCAACACCGCATCGCCGAGATTCTTTGGGCGGCAGACGCGTGCGTTGAAAGAACGAGGAAACTGCGTGAGGCTGCGAGAGTTGCTCGAAATGCGGCACATCGGGAACTTCTCTGTCATAAGTCCAACAGCGAAAATCGCGTCAAAGCTACCTGGACTGTCATGTTATTAGGCGATGCGTGCGAGGTCGTTAACGGGCTGCGAAAACCAATAAACTCGGCGGAACGGGCAAAGATTCAGGGCCCCTTCCCGTATTATGGGCCAACAGGAATTCTGGATCACCTGAACGAGTACCGGGTCGAGGGCGAATACGTTCTTATCGGTGAAGACGGCGACCACTTTTTGAAATATCTTGACTGGGAAATGACACAACTTGTCCGGGGGCGATTTAACGTCAATAACCATCCCACATCTTACGTGGAAAGGGGGTGTGCAGTACAAAATGGCTATTCCATTATTTCAAGCACAGGAACATCATGCCCTATCTCGCACGGCAAGGTGCTGGACGCCTGAAACTGAACAAAGCAACACTCGAAAGCATCCCTATCGCCGTCCCTTCGATGGAGGTTCAGGCACAAATCGTCAAGATCCTTGACCACCTTGACCTGGGGTTATTGGCGGCCCGGATACATCTTGAGACGCAGCGTGACCTTTCGACACACTTGCTTGCGACATCTTTAGAGGCACGAACACTATGTTCACTGAATCCAACACCGTCGAGCAGATGATTCTGAACGCCTGCCAGGGCCTTGGCTGGCAACGCACTTCTGCAACGACGCTCCCACGTCAACCATCCGATGTCTTCGTCGAGCCGCTGTTGCGGCAGGCCCTCATCAAGCTCAACCCGGAGATCGCCGCCCAGCCGGATCGGGCCGACGAGGTGATCTACAAGCTGCGGGCTATCCTGCTGGCCGTGCAGAACGATGGCCTCGTTCGTAGCAACGAGGCTCTGGCCGAATGGCTCCATGGCGACAAAACCATGCCATTCGGTCCCAATGGCGAGCACACGCCGGTCCGCCTCGTTGACTTCGACAACCCCACCAATAACGATCTAGTCGTCTGCAACCAGTGGACGTACAAGGTCGGCCAGCTCGAAAAACGGTTTGACGTGGTGTTGCTGGTCAACGGGCTGCCCATCATCATCGGCGAGGCAAAGACTCCGGTTCGGCCTGCGGTCACCTGGGTGGACGGGGCAAGCCAGATTAACGAAGACTACGAGCAGAGCATCCCGGCGATGTTCGTGCCCAACGTGTTCAGCTTCGCCACCGAAGGCAAGGCGTTTCGCTACGGCTCGGTGCGGATGCCGATTGACCTTTGGGGACCGTGGCGTGACGCCGACAATCAAGGGGAAGGCAAACTGGCCGACGTAAAGAAGTCGGTCGAGAGTATCCTCCGCCCGGAGGTAGTGCTGGATATCCTTCAGAACTTCACTCTCTTCTGTACCGATAAGAAACATCGCCGCATCAAGGTTATCTGTCGATACCAGCAATACGAGGGGACTAACCTGATCGTCGAGCGAGTCGTGAAGGCCCAGATTAAGAAAGGTTTGATCTGGCATTTTCAAGGGTCGGGCAAGTCGCTGCTGATGGTCTTTACGGCTCAGAAGCTACGGATGCACCCGGCGTTAGGAAACCCAGCCGTGCTGATTGTGGTTGACCGGATCGACCTCGATACCCAGATCACCGCAACTTTCAATGCCGCCGACGTTCCCAATATGGTAAAGGCCGAAACACGAGACGAGCTTCAGACGCTGCTTGCCCAGGACGTGCGGAAGGTCATCATCACCACAATCCACAAGTTTGGCGAGGCCGAGGGCGTGCTCAACGCCCGGAAGAATATCATTGCAATGGTGGACGAGGCCCATCGGACACAAGAGGGAGATTTGGGTCGCAAAATGCGGACGGCGTTGCCGAACGCATTTCTCTTCGGCCTGACCGGCACGCCGATCAACCGGCTCGACAGGAACACGTTCTGGGCCTTCGGTGCTGACGAAGACGAGAAGGGCTACCTGAGCCGGTACACGTTCCAGGAGTCGATCCGGGACAAGGCCACGCTGCCGCTGCACTTCGAGTCGCCGGAGATCAAGCTGAAGATCGCCAAGGCGGCCATTGACGAAGCGTACAAGCAGATCTCTGGTAATCTCAGCGAGCAGGATCGCGACGACCTTGCCAAGCGGTCGGCGAAAATGGCTGTCCTGGTGAAGACGCCCGAACGGGTGCGTGGCGTCGTACAGCACATCGTCACTCACTACCGCGAAAAGGTCGAGCCGAACGGTTTCAAGGCCCAAGTAGTGACGTTCGACCGCGAGTGCTGCACCCTCTACAAGGCAATGATGGACGAGATCACCGGCGATCCTGATTGCAGTGCCGTCGTGATGCACTGTGGGCACGGCGACCCTGACGAATGGAAAGCCCACGAGCGGGACCGGGACGAGGAAGCCAAACTGCTGGATCGTTTCCGTGATCCAGGCGATCCGCTCAAGTTCCTAATTGTGACCTCGAAGTTGCTCACCGGATTTGACGCCCCGATCTTGCAGGTCATGTATCTCGACAAGCCTATGCGGGATCACAACCTTCTCCAGGCGATTTGCCGGACCAATCGACCGTTTCCTAGGAAAACGCACGGTCTGATCGTCGATTACATCGGTATCTTCGACGACGTGGCCCAAGCCTTGGCATTCGACGAGAAGGTGATGCAACAAGTCATCACCAACCTGGACGAAGTGAAGAAAAAGCTACCCAAGCAGGTCGCCAAGTGCATGGCCTTCTTCCCCGGCGTCGATCGAAGTGTGGGCGGATACGAAGGGCTAATCGCTGCCCAGGACTGCCTGCCAAACAACGAGAAGCGGGATGCCTTTGCGGCGGAGTATTCGGTGTTGGGCGGGATTTGGGAAGCGTTGTCACCCGATCCGTGCCTCAGCCCTTACGAAGCTGATTACCGATGGCTGACGCAGGTTTACGAGTCGGTCAAGCCGCCCAGTGGCAATGGCAAGCTACTTTGGCACGTCCTCGGTGCCAAGACGATTGACCTGATCCACCAGAACGTACATCTCGACACAATCCACGATGACATCGAGACGTTGGTAATGGATGCGGAAGTCTTGGAGAGCGTGCTCGGTGCCACGGACCCGAAGAAGAAGGGCAAAACGCTGGCGATCAACCTGATTGCCCGACTGCGGCAGCACGGCGGCAATCCGAAGTTCGTTGCCCTCGGCGACCGGCTGGAACGCATCAGGGAAAAGCACGAGCAGGGGTTGATCGACAGCCGGGAGTTCCTGAAGCAACTGCTCGAATTGGCCAGGGACGTTCTCGAAGCCGAGAAGGAGGTCAACCCGGTTGAAGAGCAGGACAAGGCCAAAGCGGCCCTAACCGAGCTATTCCAGCAAGTGAAGACGGAGGAAACGCCGGTAATCGTGGAGCGGATCGTCAACGACATCGACGAGATCGTCCGTATGGTCCGATTCCCCGGTTGGCAGAGCACGTCAGCTGGCGAACGCGAGGTGCAAAAGGCACTTCGCAGGACATTGCTCAAGTACCACCTGCACAAGGACCAGGAATTGTTCGACCGGGCGTATGGGTACATCCGACAGTATTATTAGGGCACGGCCAGTAATTCCGCGACTGTGAGAAACGACAATGGCGAATCCAGCCGAACTTGATCGCTCGCTCTTTGAGGAAGGGTACGGACCAAGCGATAGACCACGACACGTCTCCATGATTTCCAAGGCCCAGGAGATCGTCGATGACATGCAGACGGCGTTGGAGCAGTTTTCGGCGGTGATGGAAGGGTTGAAGGGATAATGGAGCATGCTTTCATAAGATTGTTCGCCTAACAAGATACACTATTGATATTAACCTGTAGCCAACAACTACAGCTTCGCATTTATGGAATGGGTTCAAGTCTATGATCCGTTGGGCCAGCCAATTCTGTCATCGCTGGTCGCCGGCACACCGATTATTCTTCTCCTGAGCCTTCTTGTCTTGGGTGTTTCGGCACCGCGGGCTGCGATTGCCGGACTTGTGGCTGCCGTGGTCGTTGCCATTGCGTTGTTCAAAATGCCCGCCTCGGCCGCGTTCGCAGCGGCCGGCTACGGGGCTTGTTTCGGCTTGATGCCCATCGCGTGGATCGTATTCCCAGCCGTCTTCCTTTTTCACCTGACGGTACGGTCGGGTCAATTCGAGGTTCTCAAACGGTCCGTGGCCGAAATATCGCCCGATCGGCGGATGCAGGCCCTGCTGATCGCCTTCTGTTTCGGCACGATCTTGGAAGGAGCGGCCGGGTTTGGTGCCCCTGTGGCCATTTGCTCGGCATTGCTTATCGGTATTGGCTTTACGCCACTGTATGCCGCAGGACTGGCCCTGCTTACCAACACCGCACCTGTTGCCTTCGGATCGCTGGGGATTCCCATCCGCACCTTGGCTGAAGTTTCCGGGCTGGACGAGATGGCCCTCAGTCAGATGGCGGGCCGACAGCTCCCCCTGTTTTCGATGGTTATTCCTGTCTGGCTCGTGTATTTGATGTCCGGTTGGCGAGGGATCAAGGGCTGCTGGCCAGCAGTCGTAGTCTGTGGCGGCACGTATGCCACGATCCAGTTCTTGATGTCGAACTACCACGGTCCGGTGCTGGTGGACTTGGTGGGTGGTCTCGGATCGCTAAGTGCGATGGTGGCGTTATTGCGGTTCTGGCAACCCAAGGAGATTTGGCGATTCCCCGACGAGACCGCCGTGGCGGATCCTCATGCCGCAGACCGTGTGTTGCCGTTAACAGCACGGCAAATCGCCTATGCCTGGATGCCGTGGCTACTGCTTGCCGCGATGGTCATTCTCTGGAGTTGGCCGGCGTGGAAGACGTTTCTGAATGGCGGCACTCCCGACAGGCCGAACGTGCTTGCTGGTATTGGCCAGATCTCGATCCCTGTGCCGGCACTTCACGAGCGAATCTATCGTACCAGCCCTGTGGTACCGGTTCCTGCGTCTTCTGATCGGGCGGCCAAGCCGGAAAAAGCGGTTTACGATTTCAATTGGCTCTCTGCTTCGGGCACCGGCTTGTTTCTAACGGCCGTGCTGGCAGCAGCCTGGCTCCGTATTGGAGTTTACGGCTTCTTCGCACAAATGTCGGAGACCGTGTGGCGAATCCGCTGGGCAATTCTCACAATCGCTTGCATGCTGGCCCTGGCTTACGTGACTAAGTACAGTGGTGCCGACGCCACGCTTGGTCTGGCATTCACGAAGACCGGAGTTTTCTACCCGTTCTTCGCCCCGCTGCTGGGCTGGCTTGGTGTTGCCTTGACCGGATCAGATACGTCTTCAAATGCCCTGTTCGGGAGTCTACAGCGAATTACTGCCGAACAACTGAACCTGAATTCAACACTAATCGTCGCCAGTAATAGCACCGGTGGCGTGATGGGCAAGATGATTGATGCCCAGAGTATCGTTGTCGCCGCCGCGGCCACAGGCCAGTCGGGTGGCGAGGGACGCATTCTTCGGTTCGTGTTTTTCCACAGTCTATCGTTGGCGATTCTCGTGGGGCTGTTAACTCTGGCACAGGCACACATGCTTAGCTGGATGATTCCGTGAAAGGCTGGCTCTTGCCGAGATTATGTAGATTATGCTCAACAACAGAAGCAGAATTTGAGGAGAAAACATGAAGGTATTGGGTAAGTAGGGCATTATCGAGATCATCAATCGTTCAAAGCCCCTTGCATTTTCGTTCGCTGCGGCTAAACTGACGACTGGCACGGTGGCAACAGACAGCCCAAAACCCGCAACCTGCAAGGAGCATTTAATTGGAAGTATCCAAAGAAGAACGGCGAGAGGCAAACAGAATCGGAGCGTTGGTATGCAAGAAGCTGTTTGAAATCATGGACTTGCAGGGGGACATCGACACGCTGATACGGGACAAACACCCCAGCCCATTCGGATCAGGCCCCTTCAAGAATTGCCGTCCAGAGAGTCTTCAACGGGTGGTGGCGATGACGGCGATCCAGTTCATCCTCCTTGAGCCAGCATCCTTGGTGAACGGCAATAAAGAAGTCCACGCCGCTGGAAAGAAGATGATCGACTTGATTGTAAACCAGTTGAAACTGCTTCGGGAAACGGAACCGAAAGGGTAGCGGGATTATTGATTTTCCTTCACGGATAGTTCTTCTACGAGGCATCGTATTTCCTCATAAGCTGATTCCAGTGGTGCGGTCATATTAAACGTCTTTGAGCGATTCATTTCGTCAACGACATTCTTCATCACCAACTTGATTCGCTCTACCACCATCACCTTCGCCTTCTCGTCACGCAATGGTGACTTTTGCAGCAGGATGATGGCTTTCTTGTAAAACTCGCTCAACGGCCTGAAAAGCTTTGCTTCAATGGAGTCAAGATCGAACTTTTCTGAGTCTCCAGCCATGTCAGTCATCATCCAGATTCTCTCCACAGTAGTTCAGAATAGCTTCGGCTTCCTGCTCGTTCAATAGGTCAAGGGCGAGATGGGCAGCCACGTAGCAAAGGACGAACGCCAGCATGGGCTTGGACTCCAATCCATGCTGGTCGGAGTTCGCCACGTAATTTGCCAGAGCCGTCGCGATCACCCGTTTTGCTTCTGCTCCCCTGGTCTTGCGTCCTCGAAACTTGAGGCAGATCAGGGGAGCCAGATGGAACATATTGGCATTTGTAATCGGATGTCCAGTCAAGATGCCGAACGGCTCCGTGTCGCAAGCATCGAGCATGGCGTCCCGAATTTCTTCAATCCATTCAACTGGATTTTGGGGTAGACGACGTGCTTTTTTCACGAACAGATACCCCTATTTTTCCTTCCGCTTCAACTTGCTGTCGTTCTCTTTCAGAAACGCCTTGATCTCGTCGGCAAAGGCGAGTAGCCGCTCCCACTGCTCGATATAAAGCGTGACTGGCATCCGTTGCAGGCCGTAGATACTCACCGCACCCTTCTCGCTGACCTTGCAGTAGAGCGAACCTTTTTTCGGTTGCTCGATTTCCGCAAGCATCTTGGAAGCCGCATCGACTTCGAGTTCACCGGCAGCAAGTTTCTTCAGGATTTCTTCTTTGTTCATGGTTTTTGCTCATGGGTTCGGGTGATGGATTGATTAAACAAACAGGATACCGTTTTTGGTGGCAATAGCAAGAGGGGCTAGTGAGGCTGGCATCGATCTTCGGATACCATCTCATGTTCACCCAGTCTCAATGAAGCCCGAAAACCCGAGAAAAACGGGACTAGAGGCAAGTATTTGCCGGTTTTTGCGGAGTTATGCCTGTTTCTTGCTTGTATTTCTCGCCAAAATCGCCTCTAATCACGCAATCCACTGCGGATAAACACCTTATTTTCTATCACCTCACGGAGGAAAGAATCATGGCCAAAGAAACCACCCCAAAGAAACCCCTGACCAAGACCGAACTGCTTGCCAACATTGCTGCCGTCACCGAACTGCCCAAGACGCAGGTGGCCGCCGTGCTGGATGCCCTGGCTGCCGAAATCCAGACGAGCCTCGGCAAGAAGGGTGCTGGGGCAATCACGATCCCCGGCCTTGTGAAGATCGAGAAGAAGCAGGTTCCGGCCCGCAAGGCCGAGAAGGGCGTGCCAAACCCGTTCAAGCCCGGCGAACTGATGGATCGTCCGGCTAAGCCCGCCTGTAGCAAGGTCAAGGTGCGGGCGTTGAAGATGTTGAAAGATATGGCGAAGTAGCCGCCCGGTCTCAGTACATGCAAACGCCCCCGGCCCAAACTCAGAACCGGGGGCGTTCTGTTTATAACTCGACCGTGGCCACGAACCAGCTTCGGGTGGGCTGGCGGTCGCGGCTGACCTCATCAACGCATCCTGATATAATGACACCATGACCAAACGAAACATTATCCGCCGTATCGCAGACGACCTGAACCTTACCGCCCAGGAAACCCAGCCGATCGTCCAAAAGACGCTCGAAGCGATCATCAACGTCCTAATTGAAGAAGGACGCGTCGAACTTCGCAACTTCGGCGTCTTCGAGGTGAAAAAGCGGAGGCCCAGGCAAGCTCGCAATCCAAAGACGGGCGAGAAAGTGATGGTGGGCGAGACGGTGACGGTGAAGTTTAAGCCGGGGAGGGTAGTGAAGGAGCGGGTGGGGATGGAGTGCGGTAAGGCGGCGATGGCTAAGAGCAAGTAATTGCGTGCGGATGAAGGACCAAGAGTTGACCACCAGACCGACACGATCACTCATTCCTTTGATTCTGGGCTGCATTGCGGTGGTCGCATGCTACTTCTTCGTCGATCGGCCAGTGGCTTGGTTCGTGCATAACCACCGATTCTACTCTGACGAGTTTTTGGAATGGCCGCAGTTTCTTTCGGATCGGTTGGGCTATGTGGTGATCGTGGGCATTGCAGGAGTGGTGGCGTGGCGATTATGGCGACCTGGCAGCCAACTTCAGACGCTGCTATTGGCCATCGCTGCCAACTTGGTTGCAACCGCAGGAATCAAGGCCTTGCTGAAGTGGGTGTTTGGCCGTACCTGGCCAGAAACTTGGATCAACAACAACCCGTCACTGATTGCCGATGGCGTCTACGGCTTTCATCCATTCCACTTCGGCAGTGCCTATCAGTCATTTCCGTCAGGACATGCGGCGACCACGTTCGCTGTGGTGTCGATCCTTTGGCTCAGTCAACCACGGTGGCGATGGCTTTATGCGACGGTGGGCGGGATCGTGTGCGTTGCTCTGGTCGGGCTGAACTTCCACTTTGTCGGTGACGTGATTGCCGGTGCCATGCTCGGCTCGATAACTGGCGTTTATGCTACGCGGCTATTTCGATTACAAGCTGCGGCAGAGCAAGATCGAGTTCGAGACGCTGATGCTGACCGGGGCATCTGAGCAGATCAAATTTTCATCTCAAGTACAAAATCTTGCAGATCGTCTTGGCCCAATCATCGCCCTGATTCTTATCAACTCGCATCAAACCCGCTAAAACTCCCACCAAGACGCCAGATACGGCCCTGTTTACCGGCTTATTTGGCATATCCATAATCCACGTCACTGAATGGGAGCTTTGGTCACGCCGATGGAATGACAGAAGCCGACATCACGATCAAACCTGCTGGGATGCTGTTCGTTTGGATTTGGGACGGGTTGGTATCTGTCCTGATTCCACTGGGCTTTGCACTGTGGCTGCCCAGCGTTCGGAGATAATAAGATGGGCTGATGGTCGGGCTTCATTTGATATCGTGCCTGACTTCGTGCGAGGGGAGTGGGGGGGGGGGATCTGTAACAAGTAATCCCCTACGCCGATCCCTGAAACTTGTCGTGCAGCTTTCGGCAATCCAACGCAGCGGAAGGCGTCAAAGTGGATATTCTTTCGCAAATATAGCTGATGTGGTGGCTCACCGCTCGACGAAATGGTCCGAGATTCTTTACAAAGGGCGAATCTGTCGCCTCGATAACTCCCAAGAAGACTGGATTGATTTCCGAAGTCTCGATTTGGAGGATCAATCGTGTGACATCATCCAGCGATCGGATGTCGTCAAGGGATGCAACGGTCTCCTGCATCTGCTGCTCAAGCAGCGGAACGTAATCGTGCCATGGGGCAAAACGATCTTGTACGAACCGCCCATGGCGGGCAAAGAAATTGCACACCCTCAATAGGTCGGCGTGTTCTTGCTCTTCGTCGGCAAGTTCCTTTAAGAATCCACAAAGCGGCCCCGAGTCCGCAAAACGCTCTGCCAATGAGCGGTATATCGCCGCTGACTGTAATTCCAGCCAGACACATCGTTCAATAAGCTCAGGTTCCTTCGGTGCTGGTGGGGTTACAAAGAATCCCTCCCTTTGAAGCAATGAGAGGAATGTGTCGCCATGCCACTCGAACACAGCCCGAAAGAAAACCCGCCACCCAAAAGCCTGAATTGTCACAATGGGGTGGAGTAAAATGTCCTGATTGCAAATGGCCCCGACCATGATGCACCCCTTGATTCAGAATAGGCATATACGGGTCACAATAACCCATTTTCTATCGTCGGGATCGTCAACGAAATAGCCAATACAGTGGACCACGCCGTCGCTGCAAGGCTGTTCCCACGTCTGTACCGAATGATGCTCTTGGATGTCTCGTACCCTCCCAAAGGTTTGCTTCCATGTGTCATAGGGACAAGTCGAGTAGACAGATTCCATGTCGTCAATGCCCGATGCAGCAATCGCATGCTTACTCAAGTCCCCAGCCAGCGTCTCTACGGCATGGACAAAATCAGCCTTGCTGAGAAGATCGTGGGGCGAATTCTCTACCGCCTCGTCAAGAAGAATGCTTGGGAAAGAGGCGTTCATCGTGCAGACCCTCCGTTGATCCTTGGACTTTTGCCAAACCACGACCTCCGTGCCGCCACCTTTTGCTCCGTCTGTTGCTTTAATTGTATCTTTCCGCCCGCAATTGCAATAACCTGAACGGGTTAATGGACAGCATTCCGTTCTGATCACCCAGCCTTGCGAAACGCATCTTGACTTGCATATTTGAGAAAGGCCCAGCCCGTACACAAGTATGGGGTGGCCACATTTCATTCTCAAAAGCAGCGGGACCGTTTCACTCCGCCAAAACTGGCCTGATCAGAGACAACACTTCTCGAACTGGTTTTGCAGCTACCTAGTCTCGCGAGCTTTCGCATCTTTTCGACCTTGCCACAACGGATTATGCGATTATGCTAGTGACGGCAGATCGACCTTCACGCCCAGGGGAATTCTCGGTATAGTCCTCTGTCACGGCAAGTTGACGCTTCTGCGACAAGGAGGTTGCAGGAATGACCGAAAAAGAAGTTGAACAATTCGTGGATCAGGTTTTCATTGAGCTTGGAGCAGGGAATGTCTTCGATATCTCGATCACGCTCTTCATAGACGGCGGCAGGTGTTTGGCAATTGCCTACCACGTAGAAGACTTGAGTGCCGTCTGGTGTTTCGAGGACGGAATCATCGAGTTCCATGACCGCAACGGCACATTATTGCGAACCCTGAATCTTCTGAATGATAATAGCCCATCATCGATAGCCGTGTAATGGACTACTCCCAACAGAGGGTTATACCCTTTGTCTCCGCCCTTCACAGATTTCCCCCCATCTGCAAGGGCATTTTTATTGGTCAGCATGCCGTTTCAAGGTTGGGTCTTTGTCCTTTTGGTTGGAAAACGCAGGACATCACAGAACTCGGCAACGGCATGCCATCGTCGCCGCTTGGTGGAAGCCGCCCGTCAGGAATTGCTGCTCCCGGCCATCGTCCAAGAGCGTGCGAACCAGGAAGAGAAGCAGAGTGTCATCGCCCGGCCCTGTCCGATCAAATAAATGTCACCACGATCTGGGGGGCATTGCAGCGGTGTCCTATTGGTGGCAGAATTAGCTGGACTAGAGGACAATCAAAGCCCATGGTAGGGAGGCTGACATGGCCACCGCAATCGAATCATCGAATTTACCGGACACTCCCTTTGCCCCTGCTCGCCGGGACACGGCGGATGCATTCGCAAGTAGACAGCGGATCGTGGAGAGATTCGAGGAATATCCATCATGACCGATTCAAACAAGACTGATTCATCAGGCCCAAAGAGCCTGTCCGTTGAAGTGGGGCGGCTATTTGCAAAGTATTTCAGCAATCCCCAATCCCCCCGCCTGGAAGAGGTTGGGCGGTTGGCGGAAGACATCATGTTCCGCAACAAGGAACTGGAAAACAAAGTTTCCAATCTCAAGAAGATCATTCAACAACTGGAAGCCTATCGGGACCGCTACGTTGACCTGTATGAATTGGCTCCGGTCGGCTACGTCACATTGGACGAGGAGGGGTATGTTCAGGAGATCAATATTGCCGGGGTACAACTTCTCGGGGCTGATCGTGATGATGTGATCGGATTTCCATTTGAGAACTACGTCCAATCTCAAGACCGGGAGAATCTCCGAAACCACCTCCTTTGTTGTTGCCGAGAAAATCAGGTCATAAGCTTTGAAGTCGGTGTCCTCGCCAAGGATGGCAAGTCGATCACTGTGCAACTTCGTGGAGTTCCCTTGGAATCCTTGAAAGGCGACGAAACCTTCTGCAAGATCGCTATAACCGACATCACCGAAAGGAAATTGGCCGAGGAAGCAATCAAAGCCTCGGAAGCAAACTATCGGGCGATCTTCGATACAGCCAACGATGCCATTTTCATCCATGATGCGGACACAGGGGGGTTCCTTGATGCCAACAGCAAGGCGAGCGAGATGTACGGCTACAACACAGAGGAGTTTCGGCAAGTGAGTGTTGACGCCATCAGCGAAGGACACCCGCCCTATTCACAAAAAGAGGCCGTTGAATGGCTTCAGCGAGCTATTGCAGGAATGCCGCAACGATTCGACTGGAAAGCGAGGGACAAAGGGGGAAGGCTATTTTGGACGGCAGTCAATCTCACACGGACTGTATTCAACGGTGTGCCAAGAATCCTGGCGATAGTGCGTGACATCACAGAACAAAAAGAGGCCGTGGAAGCCTTGCGAGCAAATGAAGAACAATTTCGCACGGTCGCCGACTATACCTATGATTGGGAATACTGGCGGGGTGTGGATGGTCGATTTCGCTACGTTTCTCCTTCCTGCCAGCGGATAACCGGCTACTCTCCCGAAGAATTCATGGCCGATCCTGCCTTGCTAGAGAGGATCGTCCACCCCGATGACCGCGATCAGCTAATGAGGCATTTCCGCAGCGAGAACCCGATCCCAAGCCATCATGCCGCCGAGTATCGAATTATCTCTCGAACAGGAGAAGAACGCTGGATCGAACATATCTGCCAGCCTGTGTACGGCGTCGATCAGCGTTGGTTGGGGCAGCGGGCTAGCAACCGAGACATCACGGATCGCAAGAGGTCTGAATTGGAGCTAAAGCAAAGGATTGGTGCCTTGCAAAAGTGACTGTTCGGGCACTGTCGGAATGATTGGCAGCGAATGGTGACGTGAGCTTATTGAAAATTCATCACAAAAACAAAATCGAGCGGTATTTACCGGCTTATTTGGCATATCCAGAATCAGCGTCACTGAATGGGAGCTTTGGGGATGCCTTGTGGATTGTTCCGGCGATTCTGCGGGTAATACTTGTTGATGCAGTCGTAACCCAGAAACGGAGATAGAGAAATGGCGAAGAAACCCGAAGTCAACAAAACGCAAGCGGTTCGTGATTATCTGAAGGACCATCCGAAGGCTATGTCCTCGGAAATCGTCGCTGCTTTGACAAAACAGGGCATCAAGATCAATGCGGGCTACGTAGCCAACATCAAGGTCAGCATGAACAAAAACCGCACTGTCAAGAAGGCGGCGAAACAACCCGCAGTCGCAGTAGCCACTGCACCAGCCATACCGACAGTCGTGGAAAAGCCAACGAAGAATGGCGGCACGATCACGCGGGATAAACCGCAAGTCAACAAGACACAGGCCGTGCGTGACTACTTGAAAGACCATCCTGGGGCCATGAGCAAAGAGATCGCCGCTGCCTTGATCAAGCAGGGCATCAACATCAATGCGGGCCACGTTGCCGGCATCAAGACCAAGATCAACAAGAAAGCGGCCACGAAGAAGGGGGTGAAGAAATCGGCAGTCGTGGATAAGCTGACATCGAATAGCGACACGATCACGCTAGATCAGATCAAGAGCGTTGCCAAAGCGATTAGTGCGATTGGCGGTATCTATCGCGTGTTTGACGTGCTGGATGTCATTAAAGAGCTGGGCGGCGTGAAGAAGTTTAAGGAGCTGGCGGAAGCAATCTCTGCTACCAATTCGGACGATATTCCGTTCTGAATTCCAGGGCTTTCAGCCGAGTAGCAATCACAGGAAGTCACAATAATGAACCTAACTGTCGGGCAGTTCATCGTTTGGTTAGTCGTCGGTGGTCTGGCCGGAACGCTGGTTGGAATGCTGGTAACGCTCAGGAGGGACGGGCTGGGCCGTTGGACTAATCTTGGCGTCGGTATGGTCGGGGCCTTGATTGGCGGCATGCTCTTCCGAATCTTTCACATCAACCTGGGCCTTGGCGAACTCAAGGTCACCTTCGACGACTTGATCTCGGCCTTTTTCGGCTCGCTGATATTTGTCGTCGTCTGGTGGCTGGTTGCCAAGTTCAGGGGTAAGAAGAAGTCCCGGTAGGCTAAGCTGATGCTGTCCGGAACTATGAACGACTGGAGAAATTAGGTGCCGACACGCCGCAACATTCAATTCAGCGATTTTGACCAAGTGGCCGCCGATGTAAACGAATTGCAGGCAAAGGGCTACCAGCGGTGCGGTAACTGGACGCTGGGCCAGATCTGTGACCACTTGGCCATTTTCATGCGGGGTTCGCTCGACGGTTATTCCTGGAAGATCCCCTGGGTCTTCCGCGTGACCATCGGCAGCTTTTTCTTGCGACGCATCCTGCGGCAGAAGAAGATGGCGACGGGTGTGAAAGTGCCGAAGGTTTTCCTGCCTGGCGAACCAGCAGACGAGGTTGCATCCGTCGAGTCATTTCTCCAATTGGTTCGGCGGTATCAGAATCACACCGGGGCGATGGCACCCAGCCCACTCTCCGGCAAGCTTTCACGCCAGGAGTGGGATCAGTTGCATTTGATTCACGCGGCCCATCATTTGAGCTTCTTGCGAGCGGAAAGCTAAAGGATCGCGGGAAACGGAAATGCGGCGAGCCTTTCATGCTGCCCTTCGTCGTAGTGTTTGAGCAGGCCGCCGAGCGTTTCATGGCAGACGACCTTCTCCATCTTTGTGTCGATCGGCGAAATAGCAAGTCTCTGAATCCACTTCGGCACGCTCAGCGAACAATCTCCTGTAAGCCAAAAGCAACGGGCCGTCCGATTCGTGACATGCCCACCACCCCCTATTATGGAGATTCTCATGCAGATCATTCGCTTCACTGCCTTCGCAGTTCTCATGCTGCTTACCCTAACAATCAGTCCCGCCTCAGCTAAGGACGGGTGCCCCCTCGCGGCACTCAGCGGTCACTGTACCACAAGCGAGACCGCCGCGAAGAACATCGTCGAAATTGCCGCAGCCGCAGGCAAGTTCAAGACCTTGCTAGCAGCGGCACAAGCCGCTGGCCTCGCAGGTACGTTGCAGGGCGATGGGCCATTCACCGTGTTCGCCCCCACGGATGAAGCGTTCGCCAAGCTGCCGAAGGGCACGGTGGAGACCCTACTCAAGCCCGAGAACAAGGACAAGCTGGCCGCGATCCTGAAATATCACGTCGTGCCCGGGAACGTTAAGCTCGCTAAGGCCCTGGAAGTTGGCCAGGGCAAGACTGTGCTGGGACCGAGCCTGGGCATCAATTTCGCCGATGGCCGGGTGAAGATCGGTACGGCCAACCTGGTGACCGCTGACATAGCCGCGTCCAACGGCACAATTCATGTGATCGACAGCGTGTTGCTTCCGCCAGCACCACCCGCGGAAGCATCCAGTCCCGCCAAGGCCCGCAAGCTGGTTGAACTGGCGATCGAACGCGGTGTGCCGCTATTCAACGCCGGCCAAACTGAGGCCGGCGAGTCGGTCTATGAGGTTACGGCCGAGGCGTTAGTAAGCATGCCGGCTTCCACTTTGACCACAAATGATCGCGATAAGCTTACCGGGGCATTGGACGCAATCAAGGACCAAACCTCGGTAAGAGAACAAGCTTGGACTTTGCGGCATGCCCTGGACGCGGTACGCGAGAACCTAGATGTTGCGGCTGCCGACTGAAGCGGATTGCCAGATTGAACGTGTTTAAGACCACGCTTTGCGGCGTGGTCTTTTCGTTGGTGGGTTGCAGTGACTCGACATCTGGCCGAAACTCGGCGTCGGAGACCATTCGTTGTGGAAATTCATCTCAAGAACAAAAAGCGGCGGCTGATTCCTAGCAGGCAGGTTTTGGCTGGTCTTCAGACTTTGTACCAAGGGGACCAGCTTCGTTATTGGTGGTTGTGCCTGCGGAGTTGGTTTGGGCATTGGCACGCTGCCAGTGGCTGAAGATGTCCACGTCAAACCAATACGGCAGCGATTCCTGCGAGACGAGCGACTCGTTGGTCTTAGATCTGCTCTTCCGTGTTCGGGCCATGTCGAGACTCCATCAAGACGTAGAATGGTTCGTTTCAGCAGTTTCTACGATCTGGACACCTGGTTAGTTCGCCAAGACCAGCACGAACTCACGATATTAACAAGGTTTATTTGCCATGGATCACCAGAACCGGAACACTGGGCTTTTGGGATCGATCCTGAGGTACCGGCTTGGTACGAGTTGCCAGATTGAGCAGTTGAAGTTGCAGGGCCAAGAGGTTGGCTGGCTGCTCAGACGGAGTTGCTGCTACATTAGCCATCGGAGGGGGTTCTCGGTATAGACTGACCGTGCAGGCCTATCTGTGCTTTCGTCGCCGATGCGGGTGAAATGAACCGACGCCTGCAAACCTAGCGTGTGTCGGGCCAAGAAATCTGACACAAATCTGACACAATATGGGCCATATAGAGCCCATGCGAGTCCCTTGCTACGGAAGCATGAAATCGAGCTAATCCGTTACGATTTCGGGACTTGCAACCTAAGTGTCCTACAAGTGCCATGTAAGGCAAATACGATTTAGCTAGGTTGAGGGCCTAGTGGCCGCAAGGTCGTGCAGGTTCAAGTCCTGTTTCCCGCACTCTTTACCAGATAAGGACTTACGACGAATGTTCGTGAGTCCTTTTTCTTTGGAGATACCTTTGGAGATACCTTTGGAGATACCTTTTTGGTTGTTTGGATCATCATCTTGGACTCTTAGGCCACGTCGAAATTATGCAGCGGACGATGGCACTCTGCGAACAGCTC
>Ga0194056_10000216_pt1 | contig 29189 bp, 26 predicted proteins | sample SepL4413m_MetaG_FD_155458 | JGI IMG/M metagenome (GOLD analysis project Ga0194056, IMG submission 155458) | Anoxic zone freshwater microbial communities from boreal shield lake in IISD Experimental Lakes Area, Ontario, Canada - Sep2016-L442-13m | ecosystem: Environmental > Aquatic > Freshwater... | reverse complement strand
ACCCCTTGGTGCAGGGCCAGGGCAACTTCGGCTCCCCTGGTAATGATGGTGCTGCTGCCTCGCGTTACACCGAGTGTCGCCTAGCGCATCTGGCCATGGAAATGGTGCGTGACATCGACGAAGAGACCGTCGACTTCGCCCCCAACTACGACGGCCGCACGCAAGAGCCGACGGTTCTGCCTGCGCGATTCCCCAACCTGTTGGTCAACGGCAGCGCCGGCATCGCGGTGGGCATGGCCACCAATATTCCGCCGCACAACCTGCGTGAAGTTGCCGAGGGCGTGCAGTGGTCACTCGATCACCCCGAAGCCTCGCGGGAGGAATTGCTCGAGGCTCTGCTCGAGCGAATCAAGGGTCCTGACTTCCCGACCGGATCGCTTATCGCCGGTCGCCGCGGAATTGAAGACGCGTATCGCACCGGTCGTGGGCTCATCACCATGCGCGCAGTCGTCGAAGTTCAAGAAGACAACCGTGGGCGCACGATTTTGGCGGTTACTGAACTGCCCTACCAGGTCAACCCCGACAATCTGCTGAGCAAGATCGTCGACTTGCACAACACCGGCAAGGTGTCGGGCATCGCAGATGTCATCGACCAGAGCAGCGGCGACACGATGCGGCTCGAAATCGTGCTACGCAAAGACGCCGTCGCCAAGGTGGTGCTCAACCAGCTCTACAAGCACACCCAGTTGCAAGAAACGTTCGGCGCCAACATGGTGGCGTTGGTCGACGGAGTGCCGCGCACCCTTCCACTCGACTCGTTTGTGCGGCACTGGATCACTCACCAGTTGCAGATCATTCGTCGTCGCACCGAATACCGCTTGCGCAAGGCTGCAGAACGCGCGCACATCCTGCGCGGACTTCTGGCAGCGATTGACCGCATCGATGAAGTCATAGCCTTGATTCGCGCGAGTGATTCAGCAGCTGATGCGCAGATTCGTTTGCAGGAATTGCTTGAGATCGATGAGATTCAAGCGCGCGCCATTCTCGACATGCAGTTGCGCAAGCTCGCGGCCCTTGAGCGCGGTGAATTGCAAAGCGAATACGACGACTTGATGGCACGCATCGCTGACTTCAACGACATCCTGGCCAGTGAACCCCGCCAGCGTTTGATCGTTAGCGAAGAGCTGGCCGAGATCGTTGCGCGCTTTGGCGATGAGCGGCGTACACGTTTCGTCGCCGACGAGGGTGAGATGCGCGATGAAGATCTCATTCAAGAGCGCGATGTTGTAGTGAGCATCACTCACGGTGGCTACGCCAAGCGCACACCGACCGAGATGTATCGTGCGCAGCGACGCGGTGGTCGCGGCGTGAAGGGTGCGGCTCTGCGTGGTGACGACGTGGTTGAGCACTTCTTCGTCACGACGACGCACCACTGGATTCTGTTCTTCACTAACAAGGGTCGCGTCTATCGTGCGAAGGGATACGACTTGCCCGATAGTGGTCGCGATGCCCGCGGTCAGCACGTGGCGAACCTGTTGGCGTTCCAGCCCGACGAAACCATCGCGCAGGTACTCGACCTTCGCGATTATCAGCAGTCGCCGTACCTGGTGCTTGCGACGCGCGGCGGCATGATCAAGAAGACTCGACTTGCTGACTTCGATTCCAACCGCAGTGGCGGAATCATCGCCATGAACTTGCGCGACGATGACGAACTGATTTCCGCCCAATTGGCCGACGACAGCAGCGACCTCATGCTCGTGTCGCGTAAGGGATATTCGGTGCGCTTCACTGCCAACGATGCGACATTGCGTCCGATGGGTCGCGCTACCGGCGGTGTCATCGGAATGCGATTCAAGACCGACGACGATCACCTGCTGTCGATGGATGTTGTCACCGAAGATTCCTTCCTCGTCACGGTCACCGATGGAGGTTTCGGAAAGCGCACCTCGGTTGACGAGTGGGCAGCCAAGGGACGCGGAACTCAGGGTGTTCGTGCGATGCGTCTGGTCGAAGAGCGCGGCGGACTTGTAGGCGCGTTGGTCTGTGACGCCGACGATGAGATCTTCTCGATCGCAACGAACGGTGTGGTCATTCGTACGCGTGTCGCCGAGGTCAAGGCCACCGGACGCGACACGATGGGCGTACGACTTCAGGCCCTTCCTGAGGGTGAGGCAGTGGTTGCCGTTGCTCGCGCGTCGGCCGAACTGGAGTCAGACGAAGAGTTGGACGACGAGTTGGACAACGAAATCAATGATGGCAGCGCCGATGGCGTTGAGAGCACCGATGTCGTGGCGAACGTCGAGACAGACGACGAGACAGACGACGAGACAGACGACGAGACAGACGACGAGACAGACGACGAGACAGTGGAGCCGGGAGGGGAGACCGAGTGACATCCGAGGTGTCGACCGGTTCTGGGCGGGTGCCGACGGTAGCGGCTGGCGCCTCGACTGGCAGTGTCCCTCCCGGTGAGTCCGCCGCTGACGCACCGCGTTCGACATCGGTGCGCCGCGCCCGCCTTATGGTCACACGGGTTGACCCCTGGAGCGTGCTCAAGACCGCGTTCATGCTGACCTTGGCATTTGCGATCATCCTGCTTGTCGCCGTTGCCATTTTGTGGTCCATCCTCGACCAGCTCGCGGTGTTCGATGCCTTGAGTCGAACGGTTAACGACATCGCCGGCAGTGGTAGCACGCAGTTCGACCTCAAGTCGGTGCTATCGCTCGGAAGGGTCATGGGCATCACGCTGGTGGTGGCGGCCGTTCAAATTGTGCTGCTGTCAGTGCTGGCCACTCTCTTTGCGTTCCTCTACAACTTGGCGGTCAGGATTTCCGGCGGACTTGAACTCACCTTGGCCGAAGAGGCGTAGTCCACCGTTCCCACTCGGTCTACCGCCCGTGCAGGGGGGTTCCCTCCTGAACCTGCCGCACCACTGCGGTAGTCTCAGCACGGCCCTTCGGGGTTGACGGGCCTATAGCTCAGCTCGGTTAGAGCGCTTCCCTGATAAGGAAGAGGTCGATGGTTCAAGTCCATCTAGGCCCACCGTGTGAAGTCCCGGAACACCCCGATGGGGTCTTTCGGGACTTCTTATGTGGGGTTGTCCGGTGTTGCAAGGAAAGTGCACGTGCGTGCGTCGACGAACAGTGTTAACCGCTTGACGGGCGGGGTTGGCCGCTCGGTACCGTGTCGGTATGACGACCAGTTTCACGGAGATTCCCCGCGTGTCCTTAGCGCAGTGGCGCGGCGGCGATGAGGTTGCGCGCGCGGCCTTTGCTGATGAACTACGGCGCATTTGTCACGAGGTCGGGTTCTTAACTTTGGTCGACCATGGGATTGAGCCAGAATTCCTCGATCGCTACTTCGCGGGCCTTGCAGAGTTCTTCGCCTTGCCAGAAGACACCAAAGCACTGATCGACAAGCAACAATCGCGTCACTTCCGCGGTTGGGAGCGGGTGGGTGCTGAACTGACGGGCAATCGCGTGGATTATCGCGAGCAACTCGACCTCTCGACTGAGAACGAACCGTACGACGCCAACGCGCTACCGGCGTACCTGCGACTCGACGGTCCGAACCAGTGGCTCCCTGACGAACTACTTCCGGGCTTCCACGACTTAGTGAATGAGTACTTTGCGCGCATGGGTGAACTTGCCGATGAACTCATGCAGATCTTGGCTAATGGCCTGAAGTTGCCGGCAAATACGTTTGCCACGATGTTTGGTGAAAAGCCGTTGTCATTCGCGAAACTCATCAGCTACCCGCCAACGCCGCCTGGGGAAGCGGGCGTTAACTCGCATCACGATGCAGGGTTCTTGACGATCCTGGCGCAGAACGGCGTCGCAGGGTTGCAGGCCGAAAGCCCTGATGGCCAGTGGATTGACGTGCCGCCCGAGCGTGGAACCTTCGTGGTCAACCTCGGCGAAATGCTGCAGTCGATGACCGGAAATTACTACGTGGCGACCAACCACCGCGTCATCACTGAAGAGGCGCGATTCTCAGCCGCGTACTTCCACGGACCTGACTTGCGCTCAAGTTTGGCGCCGCTCGAACTCGTCGAAGAATTTGCCGAGGCGGTCGCTTCGAGCCCGCGGCACCGCGATGCGGGCTTCATGGCCAAGCGCACTGAGTTGCTCGCGGGCGAGGCCGGTATCGGCAGCACGCCGGTTCCGGTCTTCGGCGAACAGATGTGGAACTACTACGTGCGCAGTTACCCCGACATGGTGCGCGCCTACTATCCCGAACTGGTGTAACCGACCCACTGGCACCAGCGTGGGGTGAGAGCGTCTAGGCTCGGATCCGCATCACCCCAACGACGAAGGCTGGGATCCCATGAAGAAACTGCTGGCGTTAGCAGTCGTAGCCGGTATCGGCTACGTGGTCTACCGGCAGATTGCGGCAAGCCGGGCTGAGGATGACCTGTGGACACAGGCCACCGAGGTTCCCGACCTGCGCTGATTCACCCGCACAACCCGGGGGGCGTAGCTCAATTGGCAGAGCACCGCCTTTGCAAGGCGGGGGTTGAGAGTTCGATTCTCTTCGCCTCCACCCGGATAGCACCACTGAACGCGATGTCCCGCCCAAAGCCGTGAGGCGCTGGCGAGATCGGACCGTACGACTCTCGCGGAATGACCTTCGGCCTGCTAACCTACGGTAGCGTAACTTACGGTATCGTAGGCCGAGGAGGCCAGATGAGTGCGAGCACATTGCCCGAAGTCATTCAAGGTGGCATGGGCGCGGGAGTATCGGCGTGGCAACTCGCGCGCGCGGTTTCTCAGACCGGGCAACTCGGCGTGGTGTCGGGAACGGCCCTCGATCTGATCTTGGCGCGCCGGCTCCAAGATGGTGATGTCGACGGCGATGCCCGTCGCGCACTTGCGGTCTTCCCGGATCAACAAATGGCACAGCGCGTTCTCGACCGGTTCTTCCTTGACGGTGGTCGCGCGGAAGGTCAGCCGTACCGGCCCGTCGACAAGATGACGTTGCGTCAGACGGGGCGCAGCCAGGAACTGTCGATCGTGGCTAACTTCGCAGAGGTATGGCTTGCCAAGGAAGGCCACGACGGCCTTGTGGGCGTCAACCTGCTGGAGAAGATCCAACTCGCGACTCCAGCCGCGGTGCTCGGCGCCATGCTCGCCAATGTTGATGTCGTGCTCATGGGTGCGGGAGTGCCGCGCGACATTCCGCGCCTTGTGACCGATCTCGCTGAGGGACGCGTTGGTTCGATTGCCATCGACGTGCACGGGGCTGATCAGGAGTACCGCATTGAGATTGACGCGGCTGAGGTTCTTTCTGTTCCGGTGCCGCAGTTGCGACGTCCGCAGTTCTTGGCCATCGTGTCGGCCGCAGTTCTCGCTTCGTATCTCGCGCGCGATGAGAGCACCCGTCCCGATGGATTTGTGATTGAAGGTTCTCCCGCAGGCGGGCACAACGCACCCCCGCGAGGACAGTTGGTGCTCGACGAATTCAATGAGCCGGTGTACGGCCCGCGTGACGACGTGAACTTGGCGCAGATCGCGGCGCTGGGCCTACCCTTCTGGCTGGCGGGCGCCTATGGCACCCGCGAACGACTGCTTGAGGCGCGCGCGCAGGGTGCGGCCGGAGTTCAGGTCGGCACCCTGTTTGCTCTCTGCGAGGAATCGGGAATGCTACCGGAGATTCGGCATGAGATTCTGCAGCAGCTCTCTGACCACACTCTGAACGTGCGCACTGATGCCCTAGCCTCACCCACGGGTTTTCCGTTCAAGGTGGTGCAACTGGCAACGACGTTGTCGGACGCTGAGGTGTACGAGGAGCGCCCCCGTTTGTGCGACTTGAGCTACTTGCGCACCCCGTACGTTTCTGAGAGCGGCGACATTGGGTACCGCTGCCCCAGTGAACCCATCGCGATCTTTACTCGCAAGGGGGGCGACCTCGACGACACAGTAGGGCGACAGTGTCTGTGCAACGCCCTCACTGCCAATGTCGGCTTGGCCCAGACCCGCAAGACTGGCTACACCGAGCAGCCTCTGGTCACCCTGGGTTCAGACCTCGATTCAGCTGCGGCCATGTGGCTGCGGTTCGGCGCCGCGTGGCACGCGTCGGATGTCGTTGAGTGGTTGATCGCAGGATAGGTAGTTCGGTCTACCGCTTCGCTTCGTGCGACTCCTGTGGGCACACTGGAAACCCACACTGGACGGAGTGCGCAGGTGAGGACGACGAAGCGATCGCGACGAACTGGGCTTATCGCGCGCCTTCTCGCAGTGCTGGCTCTCACCGCTGGCTCGGTGATCACGACCGGCGTAGCCCACGGTGCCACCTCACCTGAGCAGACTCTGGCTGACAAGTACGCGCCCATCGTCGTTGTGCGAGACCAACCAACGCCGTGTGGTGAGGGTGAGCCCTATCTCCCGGTTGCAGTGTCGGCGGTGCTCGGCCGCCCCGAGGTGAGTCTGCGCGCTCCTGACGGCCACGTGTTCACGCAGGCACCCTCGGCTGCAGATCTTGCGGGAAAAGCGCAGGGGTACTACCTCGACTATCCGGGTGAGCCGCTATCGCCGAACTGCGATTACGAAACGTGGTTTCGTGCGAGCGGATTTGCTGACAGCCCGACTGTCTATTCACACGTGGCAACTGATGCAGCGCATCCGGATCAGCTTGCATTGCAGTACTGGTTCTTCTACGTCTACAACGACTGGAACGACAAGCACGAAGGCGACTGGGAAATGGTGCAGTTGCTCTTTGCTGCATCGACCCCGAAGCAGGCGTTGACCCAAGATCCGGTCAGTGTGGCATTCGCTCAGCACGAAGGTTCGGAAGTTTCGAATTGGACTGACCCCAAACTGCACAAGGTCGGCAACCACATCGCCGTTTACCCGGGACAGGGCTCTCACGCCGCCTACTACGGGCAAGCACACTGGTTCGGCAAGAGTGCCGCTGCTGGCTTTGGTTGCGACAACACCGCGTACCCGGGCAAGGCTGTTGAGCCGAACGTTGTGGTCATTCCGAGTGGCGCGGCAGGGCGCACAGGCACCTTCGCGTGGCTCGATTTCGCTGGTCGGTGGGGCCAGAAGGCGCCTTCATTCAACAACGGACCGACGGGACCAAACACCAAGACGCAGTGGTCGAATCCCGTGACGTGGCAGGAAGAGGAAGGGCGGGCCTCGGCGTCGCCGCTACCTCTGGTGGCAGGTCCGGCAGCAAACGCGTTTTGCGCCCTGTCGGGCGGTGGCTCATTGCTCTTCCTCAAACTGCTCGACAGTCCCTGGTTGACGCTCGGTGCTGCCATCGTGCTCGTCGTGCTGATCGTGGTGGTCTGGCGTAGTACGAAGTGGCGCCCCGTGCATGCTCGTCCGGTCACGCAATTGCGTCGCGCGGGCCAGATCGTGACATCAGCATTTGCTTGGTGGCCTAGGCGGTGGGTGACGTTCAGTGTGATCAGCGCGTTCTTCTTGGCGCTGACACTACTGACGGTGTGGTTGCAAACGCTTCTGCTCCTGCCCGGCGACACGAACGATGTCGCTCGAATCGGCGCGCCACGATGGGAGTGGTTGGTGTGGCCCAGTGCGCTGTTGCCGATAGTGATTCTGCTGCCAGCGCTGGGCATCGCCGTTTCGGCCGTGCACCACGTGATGAAGGGGGAAAGTGACGGGCGCAATGTCAGCGGGTTGAGTGCCCTTGGTGCTGCCGTACGTCAACCGGCTGGGGCCATCGCATTCGTCATCGCCTACGTGGTGGTCAGTCTGTGCTCGGTCACTGTCATCGGAATCCCTGTGGCGCTGTGGCTTGTCGCTCGCTGGTCAGTGGGAAGTTCGGCTGCCGTGATGGAGCAAACTGGTGCATGGGCGGCGCTGTCCCGGAGCACCGAGTTAACCAAGGGGCACCGCTGGCGTTCGCTGGCGCTCACTGCATTCAGTGGCTTCATCGCTGTTTCCGTCGGCGCAATCGTGGGCGGGGTGCTGCTGCTCGTGACGCACTTGTCGTTCCAACAAACCAACTCAATTGCGGCCATTCTTATCGCCGGGCTCACCGCGGTGGCAGCGGTTGCGCTGACCTTGCAGTACGTCGATCTGCGCGAGCGCGCGGAGGCGCGCACCCCTGCGGAGTAAGTCGTGCGTACCCCTCTGCGAGGGTAGGGAGGTGACCGAAGCCAAGACGAACTCTGCGCCCACCACCCTCGATCGGTGGAAGGCGACCTTCGTCGCACTCTTTGTTGTGGTGATGGTGGTGGCCGTATTCGTAGGGGCGTTGGTGCTTGTGCTCACCTCGGTAGGAGCCGCGTCTTCAGGCGATCTGTGGGCTGCTGTCTCGTTCTATGGATACGTTGCCATCGCCCTCGGGCTTCCCATTGTGTGCCTGGTGAGGGGCGGTCGAGCGCACGCGTCGGGCAAAGTGCGTCAGCGAGCGTGGGCAAAGGGGCTCATGCTCGGGGCAGTTCCGATCGCGCTGGCGTTTGCTTTCCTGGCATACGAAATTGGAATCCTGTCGAACGGCTAGCGAATCGCCGAGTGCGCATCCTGCTGAGCGAATAGGCATTTACACTGGAATGGTGAGTGACCTGGCCAACCTGCGTGCCGGTGATGCTGATCGCGATCGCATCATCGCTGTGTTGCGCGAGGCCTACTCGCAAGGCCGGCTCACCGATGCTGAGTTCAACGAACGAATGGCCGGAGCAGCCAGCGCCCGCACCTACGGTGAGCTCGAAGCGCTCACCACCGATCTTCCCATGCACGAAATCGTGCCGGCACTCCCTACACCCATCGACGAGGCCGAACTTGAGCACCGCCGCAGGGCCCGTCGCAACATGTGGATCTCGTGGCTAACGACGTCGCTCGTGACAACACTCATCTGGCTGCTCACGCCGCATGGAGATGAGGGCTGGGGCTACTTCTGGCCGATCTGGGTGATTGGCCCGTGGGGTGTGGTGTTGTTGGTGAAGTCGATCACCAATTCCGACGACGACTAGATACCCGCGCGCGCTTCGATGCGACCAGCGTCGATTGCCGCAATGAGTGCCGCATGATCGGTGACGGTCTGGTCGGCGTAATCGAGGGCGAACGACAGCATCGCCCGATCGAATGCGTTACCGCTACCCACATACGCGCTGATCGCGATCTGATCACCACTGCGGGCGTGCGCTTTAGCGATCGCCCACGCGCATGTGCGGACGTAGTAGGTGAACGCGGGCACCTGGAGATCGGCGTACTCGACGCTGCCCTTCCAGTCGCGGAATTGACGGATGTAGAAGGAACGCGTGCCGCCCTCTGGCGGGTGGCCGTCAGTCCAGCCCAGAAAGAGGTCACTCGCTGATTGCGTGAGTTTCTGCCCGATCACCACACGCTCGCCGGGGTGTGCGAAGGGACTCTTCACCGAATAGCGCTCGAGCACCGACTTATTGGCTTCCTTGACCTGAAGAATCAGCGGGTCGTTCGCGTCGCGGCCAATCAGCAACAGGATGTAGCAGCGAGTTCCGACACTTCCAACACCGACAACGCGCATGGCCACGTCAACAATTCGGTATTCATCGAACAGGTGTCGGCGCTCGGGCGACAAGGTTCTGCGGTAAATACTTGCGCGCCCGTGTAGTTCGTCGATGAGGGTTCCGAGTTGAGTTGATACCCCGCTGAGGCCAGTCTCGGTGCCGCGAATTTGCAGTGGCGGATTCGAAATGAAGCGCGGTAGTCCGTCGACCATCTCCGTGTTCTGTTCAGCAGCCTTCACCGAGTCGCGGGACCGCATCTTCTTGACTGCGCTGGTATTGATGCCTTGGGCCCTGCTCGGCTTTAGGTCCTTGGTGATCTGTTTCAAGAAGACCTCGACGTCGAATCGCGAATACCACACGTCGAGGGTGCTCATTCCGGCGTACTTCGCCATCTCGGCACGGTACGAACTTGCTGTTGCGAGAACAGCTTGCTCCGTCGTCGCGGTGTCGTCGCCGCGCTCACGTGAGGCGACTGCCACACTCGCGCACAGGCGCATCACATCCCACTCGAACGGCCCAACTGATGTCTCGTCGAAATCATTGATGTCAAAGACCAACCGACGCTCAGGAGTTCCGAACGCACCGAAGTTCATCAAGTGTGCGTCACCACACAACTGCACATGAAGGCCCGAGTTGGGCAGGGTCGACAGGTCAGACACCATCGGCAGCGCCGCCCCGCGGAAGAACGCGAAAGGACTCGCGGCCATTCGGCCGTAGCGAATCGGAATAAGTGCCGGCAAGCGGTTTTGGGCCTGTTCCTCGAGCAATCCGATGGGATCTACTCGATCAGAGGTGGCACTGAAGTGAGCGAGTGCGACGCGAGGAGTCTTCTTCCGGGCCGCCTTGCCGTATGCGGCGCGCTCGGCAGGCGAATGCGACCGGTAACCCTTGCGACGGTCGGTGGGGGTATCCGGGTTCGGCATCACATCAGGAGTCATGGCAGGATCGTCCCATGACAACGACCTCTGCCACCATGCATACCAACAAAGGCGACATCCGAGTGACGCTTTTCCCCGACCACGCACCCAAGACGGTGCGCAATTTCGTCGGGCTTGCTGACGGCAGTCAGGAGTGGAAGGACCCCCGTACCGGCAAGACCGGCGAGGGAGCCCTCTATACCGACGTGATCTTCCACCGCATCATCCCCGGCTTCATGCTGCAGTGCGGTGACCCTGCGGGAACCGGCCGCGGCGGTCCCGGCTACAACTTTGCCGATGAGACGCATCCCGAACTCGTTTTCGACAAGCCGTACCTGTTGGCGATGGCCAACGCAGGCCCCAACACCAACGGCTCGCAGTTCTTCATCACCGTGGCCCCCACGACGTGGCTGAACTTCAAGCACACGATTTTCGGTGAAGTTGCTGACCAAGACAGCCGCGACGTGGTCGACGCCATCGCCAAGGTGTCAACCGACGGTGGCGATAGGCCGCTCGACGACGTGGTGTTGCACTCGGTCGAGATCACCGTCACCGACTAACTCACCTCACCCGCTCCCTCACCCTCCTCCTCCCGCTCCCGCTCCCGCTCCCTCACCCGCTCCAGCTCCTGCCCCCCTTTTTCCGCATGGGGGGACATTAGGCACGCATAGGCGCAGTTTTCTTACCCCCGACTCGGCGCGTCGAGGTTAGGGAACGAGAACGAGGCGCGTTCCGACGCGTCCCGCTGACAGCCGATCCCAGGCCTCTTCGGCGTCATCGAGCGGCACGCTTTCGACATCGATCGACAGGGTGCCTGCGCGCACCATGTTGAATGCCTCGTGCATGAGCGCCGACTGACCGGGCCAGCCGAGCGACAAGGTGGAGAATCCGAGGACGTCGATACTTCGGCCTCGTAAAAGTGCGGATGGCAGAGACAGCAACGCTCCCGCCGAATCGCCGAGGTTCACGAGGCGTCCGCCGGGCGCAAGTGCGCGCGCAGCGGCGAGTGCCGGAATTCCCGCGACGGGGTCGATCACGAGCTGAGCACCACCGTCGGTCGCTTCAAGAAGAGATGCGGCGAGTTGGTCGACGTCAAGGTGGGCGCTATCGATTGCCGCATCGGCGCCGCGTGCGAGGGCGCCATCGCAGTCTTCTTCACCGCGAACAACCGCGACCACGCGTGCACCGGCAGCGCGTGCTGCCTGCACGGCAATCTGACCTACGAGGCCTGAAGCTCCGAGCACGATTACTGTCTCGCCCTCGGCAAGTCGACCTCGCGCGAGGGCACCGAGTGCTGCAGGTGCAGGGTTGGCGAGGGCTGCGGCAACCGCAGCGTCAATCGCCGGCAATTCCAGAGTGCGCGCTGGGTCGACCAGACATTGCTCGGCCATGCTTCCGCCCTCGCCTGGAACCAATCCAGCGCTGGTAGCAAACAGAATCCGGCGCCCATCGGCGGTGATCCCTGTGCCGTGCAGACCAGGAATGTAGGGGCAGGGTGGCACTCCGAAGTAGGTCGCCCCGGATGCGATGAGCAGCTCAACTGGTGGAATGGCGGCGCCGGTGACCGTGACGCGTTCGCGCCCCTCAGCGTCGGCGGGGTCGGCGCAATCGATGGTGCGAGGGCTCGATCCGGGCGAGATAAGCACAGCGGCGCGCATGGCCGTGAGCGTACGCGACTCATGATCGCGTCGTGCCCGAAAGGTCCGACTCCCTCCCCCCACCTCGCAGCCTCGTCCCGGGCTCTTTTGGTCAATCGAAGACCGTCCCGGGCTTCTTTGGGCAATCCGTGACCAGGAGCCCGGAAGCGCAGCACCCCCACGACGGGTGGGCAATAACGATCGCCCCTTCCCGAATCGATAGAAAGCAAAAAGTCGATTTTCTCTTGACAGGTCGATTCCTTTGCTGATGTAGTGACCTACACCACATCGGTGCCGGCTCGGGTCGGTCAACTCATCGGAGAGTCTTCAATGCGGATTGCGAATGTAAATGGCCGTCTAGCAGTTGCGGTTGGCGACGGGTGGGTCGATGTCGAGCAGGCGAGTGGCGGCGCTTTCGCGGCGGACCCGCAGGCGATCTACGACCGTTGGGCCGATTTCACCGTCTGGGCAGCAACAATTCCCGCCGATGCGGCCACGGTAGAAGGCACACTCGAACTCCCCGTTCCTGCCCCGCGCCAGATGATCGCGATCGGTCTGAACTACCGCGAGCACGCCATCGAGAGCAACCTCGACATCCCTGAGCACCCGGTGGTGTTCGCAAAGTTCCAGTCTTCGCTGACCGGACCGGACGCGACCGTCACCCTTCCGAGCGATGGGGTCGACTGGGAAGTCGAACTCGTCATCGTCATCGGCAAGGAAGCCCGCGGCGTCTCGGTGGCGGACGGGTGGGACCACGTCGCCGGCCTCACGATCGGTCAGGATCTCTCGTGGCGTGCAGTGCAGTTGCGCGGACCCGCTCCCCAGTTCTCCATTGGAAAGTCCTACCCCGGCTTTAGCCCGCTCGGCCCCGTGATCGTGACCCCCGATGAGTTCGCCAACAAAGATGACCTTGCCATCTCGTGCTCCCTCAACGGCGAGGTGCTGCAGGACGGACGCACGAGCGACCTGATCTTCCCGGTTGCTGAACTTGTCTCGCGCCTCTCACAGAGTCTGACCCTCTACCCAGGTGACCTGATCTACACCGGAACCCCCAAGGGTGTCGGTGCTGGTCGCACGCCGAAGCGCTTCCTCGTTGAGGGCTCACTTGTGAGCTCAATCGAGGGTGTGGGTGACCTTTCGATCAACCTCGTTAACGGCTTCTAGGAGAACCGGATGGCCCTTCACCGATTGAGTTCCTTCACGTACGCGGTACCTAACCTTGCTGAGGTCACCGCCTACTACAGCGAGTTCGGTCTCACCGACAACGGTGACGGTTCGTTCTCGACACTCGACGGCGGCAAGCAGTTGTACCTCGAGCAGGGTTCACATCGGCGAATCACGACCGTCGAGCTGGGTGCCGACAACGCTGACGACCTCGATCGCATCGCATCGTCGCTCAAGGCGATGGACATTGACAGCGCAATTGACGGTGACCGACTCACGACGGCCGACCCCGTAACCAAGACGCGCGTTGTCGTCGTCGTGCAGGAACGCGTTGAGCAGCCTCGAATTGAGGCGGTGCCCTTCAACGGCCCCGGTCGCGTTGAACGGGTCAACTCTCGGGCTGATGGTGTGATGCGCGAAAGTCGGGTGACGCCGCGCAAACTCGGACACGTATTAATCGTCTCGCCGGAATCGCTGAGCACCATTCGCTTCTTCTCAGACGGTTTGGGATTCAAGGTCAGTGACTACGCCAACGTGAAGAGCAACGCCTTCATGCGTTGCTCGGAAGACCACCACAACATCGGCATCTTCGGTGGTGACGCCACATACCCACACCACTCGTCGTGGCAGGTCGATGATGTCGATGACATCGGTCGCGGCGCGGAAGACCTCCTCAACGCTGATGAGAACCGTCAAGGCTGGGGATTCGGACGCCACTTCGCCGGTTCGAACTTCTTCTGGTACTTGAAAGATCCCGCAGGAACGATGAGCGAGTACTACTGCGATATGGACCTCATCACCGATGACGATCTGTGGGTTCCGCAGATCGCCGAGGGACCGCGCGGACTATACCGGTGGGGCCCCAAACCTCCGGAAGCTTTCCTGCGGCCAGCCGATATTGCCGAACTCATCGCCGCCCAGAACAACTAAACAGGAGTCGTCACCATGACCGATACGCACGACGTTGTCATCGTTGGCTATGGACCCGTTGGCCAATACCTCGCACTCAAACTTGGCCACGCCGGATACTCCGTTGCCTGTGTTGAGAAGTGGCCGGGACCGTATGGCCTGCCGCGGGCGGTGCACTACGACCACGAAATCGCACGCTTGCTCAAGACCGTCGGACTCGACTCGCGCACCAACCCGATTATTGAGCAGTACGACAACGTGTACCGCTGGGTGAATGCCGACAAGGAGACGTTGCTCGACCTCGACTGGTCGGGTGTCGGCCCGTCAGGATGGCACACGTCGAACTTCTTCTCGCAGCCCCAACTCGAAGGTGAACTCGACTCGTACCTCGCGGCGATCGGCAACGTTGATCTCTTCCGCGGCTGGGAAGTACAAGAGCTCGCCGAAGACGCCGATGGGGTGACAGTCACGGCGCGCTCGATGCGTCCGGAAGATGCCGGTGCGATGGCGACCAAGACGTTCCGTGGAAAGTACGTCGTGGGTTGTGATGGCGCGAACAGCTATGTGCGTCGTTGGATGAAGGCCGAGATGCACGACCTCGGCTTCGCATTCGACTGGCTCATTGTTGACATGAATCCGAACGAGCCGATGACATTTGATCCCCCCGCATGGCAGTGGTGCAATCCCTCCGCCCCCACCACGATTGTTCCAGGTGGCCCCGGGCGCCGTCGTTGGGAATTCATGCGTCTGCCACACGAGACCATCGAACAACTCAACACGGTTGAGAAGGCGTGGGAGCGGATGGAGCCCTGGGGTTTGACCCCGGATAACTCAGTGCTCGAGCGTCACGCCGTCTATACCTTTCGCGCTATGTGGGCTCAGCCTGAGGAGTGGCGCAAGGGCCGGGTGCTCATAGCTGGCGACGCGGCGCACCTGACGCCTCCGTTTGCTGGTCAGGGCATGTGCGCGGGAATTCGCGACGCACAGAACATCGCGTGGAAGATGGATGCGGTGCTCTCGGGTCGGTCGTCCGACGAACTGCTCGATACCTACGGTCCTGAGCGCAGCAATAACATGCAGTACTGGGTCAACTTTGCGGTTGGTCTCGGTGAAGTGATTTGCGTACTCGACCCGGAAGCTGCCGCCGGTCGTGACGCAGCAATGAAGGCTGCGATGGCGGATCCGACGCTTGCGCCCCCGCCCCCGCCCCCGCCGTCGTTGACTGCGGGTGTCATTGGCACACACCCGTCGGCTGGTTTCCTGTCGCACCAGTATCAGGTGACTAAGGGGTCAACGACTGACTTCTTCGACCACGTCTTGGGTTACGGCTGGGCTGTTCTCAGCACCGCTGGCGCACCTACCGACGTACTCAGCGCCGACAATCTGGCGTGGGCGGAGGAGAACGGTGTCATCCTCACCAGTCTCGGCGAAGGTAGCGAGGTTGGCGACGCCGACGGCAATTACGCCGCTTGGTTGCAGGAACTCGATGCCGACACCGTGATTGTGCGTCCGGACTTCTACATCTACGACGCCGGAGCACTCGGTGGACTCGATGCGGCCGTCACGGAGTTGCGCGGGAAGTTGTACGCAACTGCGAGCGGAACGGTCTGAGCGATGGCGTTGCTGGAGGCGCGTGGACTCACCAAACGGTACGGGGGTGTTACTGCTCTCGACGGTCTCGATCTGAGTATCGAAGCCGGTGACGTGGTGGGCGTCATGGGTCCCAATGGCGCGGGCAAGAGCACGTTGCTCAAGGCCTTGCTGGGTGAGGTACGGCCCGATTCGGGTGACGTACTGCTTGACGGCAAATCGGTTCTTGGTTGGCCGACGCACAAGATCGCCCAACATGGGGTGGCGCTTGCGAACCAAGTACCGCGACCGTTCACGCGCCTCACTGTTGAGCAGAACGTGCATGTGGGCACCCTCGCGCGTGGCGATCGACTTCGCGAAGTTGATGTGCTCGAACTGTGTGGACTCGCCGACAAAGCCAAGCGTCCCGCGGGAAGTTTGGGATTGCTGGATCTCAAGCGGTTGGAATTGGCGCGGGCGCTGTCACTTCATCCGCGAGTGCTGTTTCTCGATGAGGTCGGTGCCGGGCTCGTGCAACATGAGACGGAACAAATGATTGACATTGTGCGCAAGGTTCACGCCGAGGGCGTGGCGCTGGTGGTGGTCGAGCACGTTGAGACCGTCATCCGCGAACTGGCGCAGCGAGTAATCGTGATCGACTGGGGCAAGGTCGTGGCCGCAGGAACTCCGGACGAAGTTGCGGCTGATCCGTTGGTTCGCAGCATCTATCTCGGAGAAGGCTCAGCCACGTCGCGCACCCATGAGCGTCATCGTCAGCACGCCACCGATGCTCCGCTCTTGGAACTCACCGGTGTGAGCGCGCGGTACGGCAAGGCCGTGGCGCTCGACGACGTGACGCTGCGCGTGCAGCCAGGTGAAGTGGTGTCAGTGCTCGGCGCTAATGGTGCGGGCAAGACCACGATGACACGCGTCATCACCGGGTTGCTGCCTGCGGCCTCGGGCGAGGTGCGCATGGGTGGTGAGCTGGTCAACGCCTTGCCGCCGCATAAGCGCATTACACGCGGAGTTGCGTGTTGTCCCGAGGGGCGCAAGATCTTCGCTGACCTGAATGTTTACGACAATCTGATGCTGGGTGGTTACACCGTCGACAAGGTGCACCGTCTTGCTCGCGCCGACGAACTCTGCACGCTCTTTCCGATTCTCGCCGACCGACGCGAGCAACTTGCCGGAACGATGTCGGGTGGTCAGCAGCAATTGCTTGCGATGGCCCGCGCATTGATGTCGAACCCACGGTTGCTCATTCTCGACGAGGCCTCACTCGGATTGTCGCCGGTTGCGGTCGACACCGTGTACGAAGCCATCGCCACCATTCGCGATCAAGGACTGTCGGTGCTGCTCATCGAGCAGAATGCACACCGCAGTCTGGCGATCGCCGATCACGCGTATGTGCTCGATCGTGGGCGCGTCACGTATGAAGGTCCTGCCCACACCCTCGATGACCCCCAGCGGTTGTCCGAGGCCTATTTCGGAGTGGCCCACTAGGGCGCACTGTCCAACGTGCCTCGGGGCGGTCCCGCGGCTCAACGAAAGGTCATACCTATGAATCGAAGGAAGTCAGTTGCCGCGGTCTCAACCGTGGCGGCACTGGCGATGACCCTCGCTGCCTGCGGTAGTTCGTCGGGTGGCGGGTCGTCCTCGTCCGCCGCCGCGACATCCGCTTCAGCGTCGGCATCGGCATCAGCATCAGACTCAGGTGGCGGCGCCACCGGGGATCCGATTGTTCTCGGAACCACCCTGCCTCTCACCGGTCCGCTCGGTGTGTTTGGACCTCCAATTCAGGCTGGGTACGAGCAGGCAGTCGCCGCGATCAACGCCGCTGGTGGCGTCGACGTCGGTGGCACGAAGCGTCCGTTGAAACTTGTGATCAAGGACAGCAAGAGTGACCCGACCGTCGTGACCTCAACGACCAAGTCGCTCATCACTGATGATCAGGCCGTTGCGCTGCTGGGTTCGGTAACTCCGCCGCTGACGATTCCTTTCTCGGTGGTGGCCGATCAGGAGCAGATTCCTGCGATCTCATCCCTCACCCCGACGCTCGCGTGGAAGGGTGCCAGCGCTGCTGGTTGGAAGTACGCATACGACGTCTTTGTTGACGAGGTCGAGCAGACCGCGGTCAACTTCCAGGCATCGGACTTGGTGGAGAACAACAAGAAGGTCTACCTCTTCACGGACACCGAGGAAGACGGCAAGGCAATGGGCGGTCTCTGGGAACAGCAGGCCAGCAAGTACGGCTACACCATCGTTGGCCGTTCTAACTTCCCGCCCGGCACGACCGACTTCACCCAGTTTGTGCAGAAGGCCAAGGACTCAGGCGCTGACGTTGTCATCGCCCAGATCATCCCGCCGGACGCCGTTGCCCTGTGGAAGGCGATGAAGGCGCTGAAGTACCAGCCCAAGACTGCATGGCCCGAAAAGGCCGGAACGGTTGGCTTCAACCAAGCCGTTGGCCCGCTCGCTGAAGGAGCTTCGGTATTCGGTTGGTGGGCACCCAAGAACGGTAACGAGGGTGGCCAAGCCGTGTATGACGCAAACAAGGCGCAGTTCGGCGACGGCCTCGGAACAGCGTGTGTAATCGCGGCCTACGCCATGGTGCAGATCATGGCCGATGCCATTACTCGCGCGGGAAGCACCGAACCCGACGCGATCAACACGGCGCTGGCGGCAACGAAGGATCTGCCGACTGTGCTCGCGAAGATCACGATCGGCCCTGACCACCGCGCTGTCACTCCGGTTAACGCCGTTCAGTGGCAAGGCGATGCTCAGCCCATCGTGTGGCCGGCAGATCAGGCCACCGCGAAGATGCTCGCGCCGGTTCCCGGCCTGGCTCCCTAAGGATTGAACTGACATGACTGCCGAAGCTCTGGTGAACGGTGCCCTCCTCGGAGGCCTGTATGCCCTCGTCGCGCTTGGCCTCTCGCTGGTGTTCGGAATCATGCGAGTGGTGAACTTGGCGCACGGGATCATCGTGATTGCGGGGGCGTACTTCGCCATCGTGATCACGCGCCAGGTGCCGGTGGACCCGCTCCTGACCTTCCTGGTGGTGGGGCCCGCGATCTTCTTGATCGCGGCCCTCACCCAGCGGCTTCTCCTTCAGCGACTGATCGGTCAGTCGTTGGAGGCACCGCTGGTGGCCACCTTCGGCCTGCTGCTCGTGGGTCAGGGACTGTTCACCTATGTCTTCGGCACGAGCCCGTTGTCGATGTCGGCCCCATGGGCCCAAAACAGCATCAGCGTGTTCGGTATGTCAATCCTTACGGTCAACATGGTTGCCTTCGCGCTGGCTGTCGCCGTGATCATTGCGACTCAGTTGGTTCTCACGCGCACTCGCTTCGGCGCTGCCTTGAGAGCTTCTGCGTCCGATCCGGAGACGGCCAGCACGCTGGGCGTCAACATCAACAAAATGCATGCGTTGACGTTCGGAATCGCCGCATCAATCGCCGCTCTTGCGGGAATTGTGTACGGAACGGGATTGTCGGTGAATCCCAACGATGCTTTGCCCATGCTTGTTCTTGGCTTCACCGTCGTTGTCATGGGTGGTGTCGGCAATGTTCCCGGCACTCTCGTTGGCGGTGTGCTCGTCGGCGTCGTCGCGGCTGCAGTGGGCGGGCTGATTGGTCCGGTCTACTCTCCGATCGCGGTCAACGTCTTGTTGCTGATCTTGCTGCTGGTTCGGCCGCGCGGACTATTCGTTCGCACCACGCCACGCAAACCTAAAACACCTGCTGTCACTCCCAATGCAGCAACGCCCGCGGAGGTGGCAGCATGATCGGCTCGCCGAAGCGCATCGCCTCAGGCATCGCTGTGTGGTTGGTCATTCTTGGGGTGTTGCTGTACTTGCCGGGCCACATCGGTCGCGGGCCTCAGGAGATCTTGCTCAACTTGCTCATTTGGATTGGCCTTGCCCAGGCATGGAACATCATTGGTGGTGTCGGAGGGCAGTTGTCGCTTGGTCACTCGGTGTTTGTCGGCGCCGGTGGCTACACGCTGGCAATGATGATGATCAAAGGTGGGTTGAGTTGGCCCCTCGCGGTGATCGGCGGCGGCCTACTTTCTGCGCTTCTCGCGTGGTTCCTCGCACTCCCACTGCTTCGTCTGTCGGGCGTTTATTTTACGATCGGAACATCGGCAGTCGCGATCATCGCACTCGGCTGGATGGTCACTTGGGACTGGACCGGGGAGGCTCGAGGCCTCAACATTCCGCTTGACGCGCTTCCCTCCAAGACGTTGAAGTTCCAACTCATCGCGTTTTTGGCGGTGCTGTGTTGCGTGGTGACGTACTTGATCTTGCACTCGTCATTTGGCTTGCGCCTGATGGCGGTTCGTGATGATGAGGGTGCAGCGTCCGCTCTGGGTGTCTCCCCCCGAGGCGTCAAAGCCAAGGCCTTTATCGTCAGCGCGTTTCTCACCGGGCTCATGGGCTCGACGATTGCCATCAATCAAGCGTCAATCGAGCCCTACTCGATGTTCAACCTCAGATGGACTGTCACGGCTCTGGTGATGGTGATCGTCGGTGGATTGGGAACGGTGTGGGGGCCGGTTATTGGAGCGTTCATCATCTACTACCTCGTCGATCGCTCACTGCAAGATCAGCCAGTGATTCAGGCGCTTCTCAGCGGCGTCCTGATCATCCTCGTGATATCGGTGGCGCCTGACGGCGTGGTCGGTCTAGCCCGTTCAGCGTGGGCAAAAGTTCGAGCAATGCGTGACGCCAGCGATGGTGATCCGCAGGAGCCGTTGACACCTGGGGTGGTGGCCCATGCGTGAGCGCATTGACTGTGCCCGAGGGAGGGTCTCATGACTACGATGCCAACCGTGGGTAAGAAGGCGAAGACGCGCAGCGAAGAGGTATATAACGCTGTCCGGATCGCGATCCTCAACGGCCTCTACCGGCCCGGATCAAAATTGAGTCCGTCGGTACTCAGCCAGGAATACGGCGTCAGTCTTTCCGTGGTTCGTGAGGCGCTGACGCGACTCGCGGAACAGGGACTCGTCGTTGCACAGCCGCAGTTGGGATTTCAGGTAACTCCCATCTCGCGCGGCGATCTCCTTGATCTCACTTCCGTGCGGCTCGACATTGAAACGTTGGCGCTGCGCCGAGCGGTCGAGCGGGGCGACGTTGAGTGGCGCTCGGAACTGCTTGCCGCTCATTACGTCTTGGAGCACACACCTCAACATGTGGAGATTGACGGGCGCCGGGTGATGAGCGAAGACTGGACGCGCGTGCACGCGGTGTATCACGAGCAGTTGCTCTCAGCCTGCGGAAGTGCGCGTCTGATCGAAATCGCCAGTTCATTGCGCGACTCGGCCGACCTGTATCGCAGATGGTCCGAACCGATCGGCGGCGACACCCAGCGCGACATTGCTGGTGAACATCGGGCAATTTTCGAGGCGGTTCAATCGGGTGACCCCGACTTGGCAGTCGCGAAACTCACCGCTCACATTTCGCATACGACCAACGTGTTACTCAAGCACGCCACCTGACATCTTCCACACGCCCAGGTAAGTTCCACGAACTTCAAAGGACTCTCATGTCGACATCCCTGTTTGTTACCGGCGCTTCCAGTGGCATCGGCGAGGCCTTCCTCAACCACGTGCCTTCCGATATCAATGTGGCTCACACGTTCAGCCGCCGTCAATCTGCCGGACACTGGACGGAGATTGACCTCGGGCATCCTCGTCAGTGGGGCGTCTTTGTCTCAGCGATCGACGAGGCACTGGATGCTGAGAAGCCCGATCACGCGATCTTCTTTCACTGCTCCGGTACGGGCGACCCGATCGGACGAGTCGTTGATCTCGATCCGAATGAGTATGCGTTGGCAGTTATTCTCAACTCTGCCTCGGGACCGGCACTCGGACAGGCTTTCCTTCGCGCGTGTCACCTGCGTGGGATCCGCGCGACGTTGATTCTCGCGAGCTCGCCCGCTGCGGAGAAGGACGTTCCGGGAATGGCGCAGTACTGCTCAGGCAAGGACGGAATGCAGCACTGGGGAACGATCGTGGCGATGGAGCAAACTCCCGAATCAGGCAACCGCATCGTGACGGTAGTGCCGTATGCGGTGCTGACCGACGTCGTGCGCAGCGTGATGACGCGAGATCCCAATGAGGTTCCCTTGGTGAACTACTTCCGCCAGGTTGAGGCCGCGAATGAATTCGCATCGCCGGAACTCTGTGCCGAGCAAATCTGGAATGTCATCGACACCGCGTCGAATGGTGCCATCGTGCCGGTGGGTGCCGTGTGGATTGCTGAGCGGGCGGCCGCACAATCGTGAACTCGGTTGCCGACTCTGACACCTACGCCAGTCTGTTGCAGCACTTCGCCCGCTACTTTGACGCGTGCGATCGCTGTGACATAGACGCGGTGATGCAGATCATGCACGAAGCAACAGTGGGTGTAGGCGAGACCGCGTTGTCGGATCCGGTGGTGATTCGCGAGATGTACGCCTCTCGTCAGCCAGCGCCCATGCCCGACGGGCGTCGAGTGACCAAGCATCACGTCACGAACCTGCAGGTCGAGGAGTTAGACGGCGGAATGCTCAGCGCAACGGTGTACTACTTCCGTCTGCAGCCTTCGGATGCAGGACCCGTTGTTGCCGCCAGCGGGCGCCTTAACGAGGTCGTTCGACCCGACGGTGACCGCTGGCAGGTCGTGAGTCACAGCATCATCAGCGATTTCTAGTTCGACCTATTCAAGGAGACAGCGTGAAGCGAGCGAATAAGGCCATCATCAGCTGCGCACTGACCGGCTCCATTCACACTCCGTCAATGTCGGGTGGATTGCCGGTAAGCGCCGATGAAATGATTGAACAGGGGAAGGCGGCGGTTGCCGCTGGTGCGGCGATTCTGCACTTGCACGCGCGGGTTCCTGAGAATGGGCGTCCTTCGCCCGACCCTGAGGTCTACCGACCTTTCGTGTCCGTACTCGCGCACGAGACCGATGCCGTCATCAACATCACCACTGGTGGTTCCACGAGCATGACGGTGGAACAACGACTTGAGGCGGCGTTGGAGTTCGAGCCTGAACTTGCCTCGTGCAACATGGGCTCGATGAACTTCAACTTCGCTCCGGCCGCGGAGAAGGAGCGTGAGTGGAAGTATGAGTGGGAGAAGCCGTATCTGCTCGGCAGCGCCGAAACGATCTTCTCCAACACTTTTACCCAAATCGAGCACACACTGCGGGTGTTGGGCAAAGAACGCGGAACTCGTTTCGAGTTCGAGTGCTACGACGTCGGACACCTCTACAACTTGGCTTACGTTGCCGACAAGGGTTGGGTGGAGCCGCCTTTCTTCATCCAGGCGGTCTTCGGAATCTTGGGCGGCATCGGCGCTGACGTCGACAACCTGACGCACATGGTGAGTATTGCCGACAAGCTTTTCGGCGAGGACTACTACCTTTCCGCGTTTGGTGCGGGACGGCATCAAATGACCTTCGTGACTACCGCGGCACTAATGGGTGGAAGCGTGCGCGTGGGGCTGGAAGACAACCTGTATCTGGGTAAGGGTGAGATGGCACCCGACAATGCGTCACAGGTGCTGAAGGCGCGACGCATCCTTGAGGAGCTCAGCATCGAGATCGCTTCTCCGGATGAAGCGCGCGAAATGCTCAAACTCAAGGGGCGCAACGCGGTGAAGATCTGAGCGCGTGTTGTAAATCGGAACGCATCAGTGGTTTGTCGCGCGGAAGAAGAGTTACCAAGCGCGCGTTGCCGCAACGACCGCCGCTGCTGCTTCCTGCGGGTGCGACAGCATCGGAATGTGCCCGCCGGGAATCCACGTCAGCGGAGCGTTGGTGCGCGCGGCCCCGTCGTGCATTCCTTCGGCGCCGAGTACCCGGTCGCCTTCGCAGGCCACGTGCGCATACTGAAGTTCGGTCGGCCATTCGTTGAGCGGGTAGGGCTCGATCCACGCAGTCCAATACTGGCGGCGTAGGTGTTGCAGGGCTTCGACGATCTGCGGCTCATCGAGATCGTGGTACATCATCTCGCGAGCGATGTCTTCGGGTAGCGAGGTGCTTCCGTCGTCGTGGCGCGTCATCGGGGCGATGCGGTATTCCGCGCAGTAGATGCCCGAAAGTGCCTTGCTTTGCTTGAGTCCCGAGGAACCGGGCTCAGGCGTGAGGGCTGCGAGATTGACGACTCCGCGAGCGCCGATGCGCGTTGCGACCATTGGCGCGTAGAGGCCGGCAAGTGAGTGCGGGACGACTACAAGGTCGTCGTCAGTGGCCGAGACGGCTTCGGCGACAACCTCGGCGTATCGGTCAGCTCCGGCCTCAGGTTCGCCAGCCGGAAGGTCGAGGGCGATGGAGTGGAATCCGAGGGACGCCAATTCTGATTGCATGGGCAGCCACGACCAGCCGGAGTGCCAGGCGCCGTGGAGAAGTACGAAAGTAGTCACGTTGCATTGTCACAGTCACGCCCAGTGAGGCATTGGCGAGGTGCTGGGGTAGGAAAACTGCGTCTATGCGTGCTCGGGGTCCCCCCATGCGGAGGGGGATGTGACAATTGCCGAATGGCGGATGACCGGGTAACCGAGACAACTCAGGGCACGCGTTGGTCGTCGTTGTCGTCGCGGCTCGCGATGCTGATCGCCATCGTGCTGATTGTCAGTGGTTTGGTCACGGCCGTGTATTCCGCCCTTGCAGCTCGCAATGCGTCGGAGGCCGACGCAGCTGCTGCGATGGCCAACGCTCAACGGTCGACCGTGTTGTTGATCGATCAGGCCTACGCCGACACACAGCGTGCCCGTACCACGGCCATGGATGTGCGTAAGGCTGAGCTGAAGGACGTTGCATCGCCGATCGTTACCGCACTCGATCAACTGCGTGCCTCGGCAGCGGCCGGTGAGATTACCGAGGCTCAGGCGCAGAAGGCTGGGCTCGCGGTTATCAAGGGCGTGCGATTTCGGAAAGATGATTACTTCTTTGCCTACAACAGCACGGGCACAGCGATCGCACACCCCAACCCCAAGTTTCAGGGCAAGAACCTCATGTCGATGCAAGATCCCAATGGGGTATTCGTCGTGCGCGATTTGCTGAACATCGCCAATGAGAAGGGCAGCGGATATCTCGACTACGCCTGGGTAAAACTCAACGAAGAGAATCCTTCAGCCAAGGTTGGGTACGTGCTGAAGTACGCGCCCTGGAACTGGATGATCGGCACCGGTGTCTACGTCGATGACATCGATAAGGAAGCTGCCACTCGTCTCGAGGCAACTAAGCAAGCACTTGGTGAGTCCTTCAGCAAGATCGATGTCACCGACAACAGTCTGCTGTTCGTGCTCGACAAGAACGGCAAGGTGGTGGTGCAGCCGAGTGACCGCGATCTCTCGTCGCTTGAGAGCACCGACTGGGGAAAGACGTTGGCATCAAGTCTGGTTGCTCACGCGCCCGCTGACTCGGACCAGATCGTGCGCACCACCCAACAAGCTGGCTTCACGGGTGTACAGCAGCCGTGGAGCATGGATGTGTCGGCTCTCCCCAAGTTGGGGTGGACCCTCGTATCGGCGGTGCCACAAGCAGAAGTTGATGCGCCGGGCAACAGCCAGGCGGTGCGGCAGGCGCTGCTGAGCCTGGGCGTTCTTGGGCTCGGTCTGCTGATTGGCTTACTAGCCAGCCGTCGCATCGTTCGTCCGGTTGAGACGATGACGAAGGCTGCCACCGCTCTTGAGCAGGACAGCTTCGATCCGACGATGCTCGATGATGCGGCCGCACGACGCGATGAGGTGGGAACCTTGGCGCGGGCATTCCAACGGATGGGAACTGAGATTGTCGAACGTGAGCGCAAACTGCGTGAGCAGGTGACCAAATTGACGGTGGTCATCGATCGTCAGAAGGTGGCCGAAGAGGCAAGCGCGATCGCTGAATCGGACTTTTTCAGAGATCTCGAGCAGAAGAAGAACGCGCTGCGCGAGCGAGAGGACGGATCATCGTGAGTGTGCCAATGCCGGGCCAGAGCTCGTTTGGCACCGCCCCACACTGTTACCGCCACCCCGACCGCGAGACGTACATCTCGTGCACGCGATGCGGGCGGCCCATTTGTCCGGACTGCATGATTAGCGCGTCGGTGGGTTTCCAGTGTCCAGAATGTGTGGCCGAAGGCCGAGCGACTCAGCGGATGCCCACCACAGCGGCCGGGGCTCCTATCGGCGAGAGGCCGATTGTCTCGATGGTGCTGGTCGGTATCTGCGTGGTGGTGTTCGCACTCGAATTCCTCCTTGGCGTCGACCAGGTGACCGGGCGCTTTGGTATGTATCCGCCGGACATTGCCCTCAACGGTGAAATCTGGCGTCTGCCAACCTCGATGTTCTTGCATGGCAATCTGCTGCATATCGGTTTCAACATGCTGGTGCTCTGGACGATCGGGCCGCAGGTTGAGCGGATTCTGGGTCACGGGCGCTTCCTCGTGCTCTATCTGGTGGCCGGTCTCGGTGGCGCTGTGGCCTCGTACGCCTTCTCTGCACCCCTCACCCTCAGTGTGGGAGCCAGTGGGGCGATCTTCGGTGTCATGGGTGCCTTGGTGGTGGCTGGCCGTCAGGTGGGCTTCGACGTTCGTCAGGTGCTGATCCTGATCGGCATCAACGTGGCCATTGGGTTCGTCGGTGGCGGAATCGACTGGCGGGCGCATCTGGGTGGTCTGGCAACGGGAGCCGCCGTTGCCGCCGTGATGGTCTACGCCCCGCGGGCGAGCCGGCTGCTCTGGCAAAGCCTAGGAGTTCTGGCGATTCTCGGCGTGCTCGTGATGATCACGATGTGGCGCACCGCAGAACTGCACTCCATGCTTGACGCGATTCCCGGAGTTAATGCGTAGGAAGTACCCCACAAAAGGTTATCCACAGGATATGCACAACTGGGGATGAATCACACAATTGTGATTCCTTGGCGTGATTGCCGACTAGCGCCAGCGTGTGGCGACGATGAATCCGCCGCCGATCAGGCCAAAGCCGATCAACACGTTCCACAGGTTGCCGTGGGGCAACTGTGCGATCGAGCCCATCAAGGGCACGTTGGTGACGTCGGATCCGGCGATGTAGAACACCACGATCCAGATCAGGCCGAGCAGGAATAGGGCCACCATGGTGGGGGCGACCCAGCGTGAGGGACCCAACTTGACCGGGTCCTTCTTCTTGGGCGGCGGCACGTAGGGGGTCTTCTGACGTGGCTTCGACTCTGGCACACCATGAGAGTACCTCCACTCAGTGAGAAGATGGGCGAGTGCCCCGCATCCTTGTCGTCGATAACTACGACTCCTTCGTATTCAACCTCGTGCAGTACCTGGCTCAATTGGGAGCTGAGGTCACGGTGCGGCGTAATGACGACGTCCTTCCGGCCGAGGCGCTGACCTACGACGGGGTGCTCTTGTCACCCGGTCCTGGTACCCCCGAGCAGGCTGGAGTCTGCCTGGCCATGGTGCGCGAGTGCGCTGGGAAAGTGCCGCTGTTCGGCGTGTGCCTCGGACATCAGGCCATTGCCGTTGCCTATGGCGCCGTCGTATCGCGCGCACCCGAATTGCTACACGGTAAGACCTCGCTCGTGCACCACTCTGGCAAGGGAGTGCTTGCCGGACTACCTGACCCTTTCACGGCCACGCGCTATCACTCCTTGGCCGTCGAACGTGACACCGTGCCGGCCGAACTTGAAATCACCGGCGACACAGATACCGGCATTGTGATGGCGTTGCGGCATCGCGAACTCGCGGTTGAAGGAGTGCAGTTTCACCCCGAGTCCGTTCTCACCGAGGGCGGGCACCGCATGCTCGCCAACTGGCTGGTCGTGTGTGGTGACGAAGGTGCGGTTGAGCGCAGTCACGGACTAGCGCCCGTCGTGCATCACGCCTAGCCCTTCAGGGCCCCACTAACTTGTAGTGGGTGTCGGCGTCGGAGTGGGTGGCGTGGGCGTGGGTGTGGGTGTGGGCGTGGGCGTCGGTGTGGGCGTCGGTGGCGGCGGAGGTTCTGTCGACACCGTGATTGTGACGAGCGACCCCTTCTTAACCATCGTGGTCGGGTCGGGCGTCTGCGATAGAACAGTTCCTGCCGGCACTGTTCCGTCTTCCTGATTCACCACGTTGACCTCGAAGCCAGCATTGGCCAGATCACTGCGCGCTTGAGCCTCGGTCTTACCTTGAACATCAGGAACAGCCACCTTGCCGTTGGAGACTGAAATCGCCACCGACGACCCCTCGGGAACCTGCGTTCCGGACGAGGGCTCGGAGGCGAGAACGTAACCCTCGGGCTGATCGGAATTGACGGCGGTGACCTTACCGAGAATGAGTTTGTTATTGGTGAGCGCCGCTCGAGCATCGTTGACCGATGCCAACCCCACCAAGTTGGGCACCGTGGTCTGCTCCTTGCCGGTGCTGACGGTGACGTTGACCGGTTGACCGGCATCGCTTTGTTCACCCGCCCCCGGCTGTTGGCCGATGATCGTGTCCTTGGGTTTGTCAGGTGAGGTGGCCGGCGTTTGTTGCCCCAACACAAGCCCGGCGGTGGCAAGCTTCGCGCGCGCCTGAGGGACGGTGAGTCCGCTGAGTGTGGGCACGGCCACCTTCTTGATTTCGGGGGAACCGAAGAGTTTGAGGCCGAGCAGCGCGATGCCGCCGATGAGGGCGAGCACGGCGATGGTGACGCCGATCCATACCCAGGGGCTACGCCTTGGCTCGGGGGGAGGAGCCACCGCGGCACCACCCACCGCGGCCATCGCCATTGTGGGTTCATGAACCAGCGCGGCCGGCACCATGGCGGCAGTGACGGGCAGTCCGGCCATCGCTCGTTCGACATCGGCTCGCATTTCGGCGGCCGAGGAGTAGCGATCACCGGGGTCTTTCGCCAGTGCCTTCATCACCACGGCATCAACGGCCGCAGGAACAGAGGAATCGACCTGCGACGGGGGAGCCGCCGCTTCCGAAACATGTTGGTAGGCAATGGAAACCGGCGAGTCACCGGTGAAAGGTGGTCGAGTGGTGAGCAATTCGTACAGCAGGCAGCCGGTGGAGTACAAGTCGCTGCGTGCATCGACGATTTCGCCGCGCGCTTGCTCAGGCGAGAGGTACTGCGCCGTTCCAAGAACGGCCGACGTCTGTGTCATCGTGCCGGAAGAGTCGGCCAGTGCCCGGGCGATTCCGAAGTCCATCACCTTGGCTTCGCCGGTGCGCGTGAGCATGATGTTGGCGGGCTTGATGTCGCGGTGCACGATGCCGTGTCGGTGGCTGTAGTCGAGTGCGGCGAGGATTCCGGCCGTGATTTCCAGAGCCCTTTCCGGAAGCAGGCGCCGACCGCTATTGAGCAGTTCTCGCAGCGTCATTCCATCGACGTATTCCATCACGATGAAGGGCACGCGAATCGCCTGTGATCCGTCACCGACGATTTCCTCGCCGGTGTCGTAGACCGCCACGATATTGGGGTGGTTGAGGCCGGCCGCAGACTGCGCCTCGCGCCGGAAACGGGCTTGGAATGACGGGTCACGAGCGAGGTCAGCGCGCATGATCTTGATGGCCACGCGGCGACCCAGTCGCACGTCGCGGCCCTCATGAACTTCGGCCATGCCGCCACGCCCGATCACCGGACCGATTTCGTACCGGTCGCCGAGCG
>Ga0194056_10000213_pt1 | contig 29268 bp, 29 predicted proteins | sample SepL4413m_MetaG_FD_155458 | JGI IMG/M metagenome (GOLD analysis project Ga0194056, IMG submission 155458) | Anoxic zone freshwater microbial communities from boreal shield lake in IISD Experimental Lakes Area, Ontario, Canada - Sep2016-L442-13m | ecosystem: Environmental > Aquatic > Freshwater... | reverse complement strand
TCCTCACCCCACCGCCTCCGTCACGGGAAACGCCCCCAACACCTCCAGCCTCAACGCCTTCCGTTCGAGTGTGGCCATGGCGCGACGGAAACGTGACTCGGTGGGATGGGTCTCCACTTCGGCGAAGAACATATACGCTCGATCACTCCCGGGCACGGGAAACGACTCGATCCAGGTCAGGTTCAGTTTATTTCGCTTGAACACGTTCATGGCATCGGCCAAAGTGCCGGGACGATGCTCCATTTGGAACAGGATCGCCGTGCGGTCGTTGCCGGTTCGATCGGGAATTTGCCCACCGATCACGGCAAAACGGGTGGCGTTGTGTGGATTGTCTTCGATGTTTTCAGCCAGGATGTCCAGCCCGTACTCCACGCCGGCCTGCTGACTGGCGATGGCCGCCGCGCCGAGCTTTTCCGCGGCCAATTGTGCGGCCATCGTGGTGCTTGTGACCTCGATCATGCGTGCCAAAGGCAGATGTTTTGCCAGCCAATTTCGGCACTGACTGATTGCCTGCGGCTTGCTGTAAACCTCGCGGATTTCAGACCGCGAACACTTGGCTAAAAGCGTGTGGTGGATGTGCATATCCACCTGGCCGCAGATTCGCACCGGCAGTCGGGCGAACATGTCCAGCGTATCGGCAATCCGCCCATCGGTTGAGTTTTCCACCGGCACCAAGCCAAATTCGGAATGTCGTTGGTTGACCTCTTCAAACACGGCCGAGATGGTACCCACCGGCACGAACTCGACCGACCGGCCGAATCGATGCATGGCCGCCAGATGGCTGTAGCTATAAAGTGGTCCTAGGCACGCGATTCTTAGTGGCCGCACCAAGGCACGGCAGCCGCTCATAAGCTCACGAAAGACGGCCAGAACGGTTGTTTTCGGTAGTGGACCAGCCGTATCTTCCACGATTTTGGACAGTGCCAAGTCATCAAAACCCGCAGCGCAGTCCGAGGCGACCCCGGGCGATGCGGCAGCTTTCAGCACTTTGGCCCGTTGTTGGATCAGGAGGGCAATTTGGCGATCAATTTCAGCAATTTGCGCGGCATTGGCCTGGGCGACGGCGCACTCGGTCCCGGCAGTCTGCTTTTTTTTGCTAGCGGTTGCTTTGGCCATGGACTTGCCGGGGTATTTTGAGCGTAGACTCTTCATTTTTAACGGTTCGAGGGCAAACTGTCAACGGGCCACACCAACAGAGGGGTGCCAGCCCTCTTGGTGCCTTTCGCAACCTTGGGGTTTACGAACAGCACATTCGGCTCCCGACAGATTTTGTCTTCCGTAGTGATAGCCTCCCACGTACAATGAACCTCCATGGCCCACAACTCTCTCAAACACATCTTCGGCGAGACCAAGCTAGAACTGAAACTGCTGTTTCTGTTCGGCGTCGGCCTGTTGGTGATCATCGCGACGGCGTTTTGGTGGTATGGCTCAAATACCGCGAAGCTGGTCTATGATCAGAACCGCAATACGGCCCAGTTGGTGCTTCAGGAACATGTGCTGGCGACGCATCTCGGGGCTTACAAAACCAAATTGACTCGCCCCGGTTTCATTGCCCCCTCCGAAGCGGAGGTCAATAGCGAACGGCAATGGATCGAATGGAACAAGGAGAAATTCAGCAAACACTCGGGAAAGGTCGAGTGGATCTGGTCGCACGATCATCCCGGAGTGGGCGGCCCGCGCGACCAAGATGAAGATGAAATCTGCAAGAAGTTCCTTGGCGATTCGCCCAAGTCTTCCAAGCCGGACGAGCCCAAGAGGGCCGAATGCAAGGAATTGATCGACAATCGCGAGTATCGCTACTTCGAGCCGATCCGCGCACAGGAATCCTGCTTGACGATGTGCCATGCCCCGCCTCCCGGTGGCTCGGGCATTGACGCCACGGGTTCGGCCGGCGTTTCGTTGGCCGGCGGCGCCTCGTCGCCTGGTACGCCCGCGCTTCAGCAGGACGACGTGATGGCGATCGCCAAGGTGACCATTTCCGTGCGTGAAACGCAGGAAAAGCTCAATACCAACTCGGCCATCCTTTGGACCTATGCGATCGGCACCGTCTTTCTCGGCATGCTGACCTCGTATGCCATCGTGCGCTACGTGATCGTCAAACCCCTGCGGCACTTGCGCGACGTAAGCGACGCGGTGACTCGCGGTAATACTGCCTTGCGGGCCGAGATCCATACCGGCGACGAGTTCGAGGAACTTTCTACGGCTTTCAACCGCATGTTGCGGACGCTGATCACCATTCAAGAGGAACTGCGGCAGGCCAACGTGAATCTCGACGGCAAGGTTGACGAAATGGCGCAGATGAACATGCGGCTGTACGAGATGAATAGGGTCAAGAGCGACTTTTTGGCCACGATGAGCCACGAACTCCGCACGCCGCTGAACAGCATTCTGGGCTTCAGCGAAGTCCTGGCCGGCATCCACGCGCTGGACGACAAGCAGAAACGCTACGTGCAGAACATTCAGAAGTCGGGCAGGACTTTGCTGGAAATGATCAACGACATCCTCGACCTGGCAAAGGTGGAAAGCGGTAAGATGGAGATCCGTCTCACCGATTTTCGCGTGCAGCAGATCATCGACGCACAGGCCGACATGGCACGGCCGCTGGCCGAGAAGAAGAACATCGACCTAGAAACCAGTATCGAACCCGACCTGCCGCCCATGCGCCAGGACCAGGCCCGAGTGCAGCAGATCCTCACCAACCTGCTTTCCAACGCCATTAAGTTCACGCCGGAGGGCGGGCGGGTCTCTGTCACCGCCGGGCGCGACGAAGAGGATTACCTCGTGATGCGAGTTACGGATACGGGCGTAGGAATTGCGGAGGAAGATCAGCAGGTGATTTTCGAGAAGTTCCGCCAGGGACGCGTGGGCGCGCCTAGTGGCGATGCCATGGCCCGCGAATACTCCGGTAGCGGGCTGGGGCTTTCCATCGTCAAGGAATTGTGTAAACTCTTGGACGGTGAGATTTCGGTCGCCAGCGAGTTGGGCAAAGGAAGCACGTTTACGGTTCGTGTTCCCTGGATGCTCAGCGAACCCGCGCGAGCCGATGCGCCGACCGGAGAAGGTATCGACCAATTTGCACAATCGCGGTTTGAGTGAGACTAATCAACCATGACGGACATTCCTGCCAACGATACGCCTGAAGTGCAACTCTTCACCGACGGGGCTTGCAGTGGAAACCCTGGGCCGGGTGGCTGGGCGTTCATTCTCCGCCATCCAGCCACGGGCAAGGAGCTTGAATCGTCCGGCGGGGAACGCGAGACGACCAACAACCGCATGGAAATGACGGCCGTGATCCGGGGCCTAGAGGCACTGAAGTGCCCCACACGCCTGGAAATCGTCAGCGACAGCATCTACGTCGGCAAGGGGTTTACCGAATGGATGCCCAAGTGGAAGCTCAACGGCTGGCGACGCCGCGAGGGCGGCCAATTCAAGCCGATCAAAAACGAAGAACTTTGGCGACAGATGGACGAACTGCTCGCCAAGCATCAAGTTCGCTTCACGCACGTTCGCGGGCATCAAGGTCACGTCGAAAACGAACGATGCGACACTCTGGCTGTAGCCGCGTATCAGAAGTACCGGTAGGAAAAAGCCGGAGGGTGCTTCTTCTTCCCGTTATCACTCACTCACTGGCTGCTCCTTTTTTCATCCGACCGATCCGACAGATCGGTCCGATCATCACTGCATTCCACCGGCCGAGTACCTTTGCAGTCCGGATAGCCCGTGCAACCCAAGAACTGCGAGCCGGCCCGCTTGCCCTGCCTCGCCGTTCGCAGCACCATCAGTTTGCCGCACAATGGGCAGCAAGGAAGTCGTGGGTTGTGCCGGTCTGGCGGTTCCGCCTGATCGCTTCGGTGTTGCCGATCCGCAATCCTGGCTGCTGCAAGTCGTTCACTATAGCCGCCTTCGTGAATGAAGTTGCGTTCCAACGCGCCGATCTGTTGGTCCAGCAGGTAGTTCGCCTGGTGGATCAAGCAGATCAGCGTGTTGGCAACACAAGCCGAGTCAGCGTGGTTCAGCCAAGGCGCGTAAAGGCCAAAGACATCGGACGGATCGGACGGATCCGTCCGATCCATTGGCTGAGTACCGCGCCCCAGTTCTCGCACTTTCCGCGCGGCAGGCGTGTCTTTCCCCCAGAGCGGCAAGCGACGCTGACGGAGAAAGTCCTCGTAATCCAAGAGCAACTCGTCCAGGCTCGCGCGGGCCACATTGACCAGCCGCAGTTCGGTCTGGCTTGAAGTTGCCGAAGCCCGGCTCCCCTCGGCGATATTCTGCCGGCCACTACGTGCCGCCTGTACCATCTGGTCAACTGTACGAGACCGCTTGTCAACAAACCGCTCGCAGAAGGCAACCGTAGCGTCGTAGATGATCGTGGCCACCTGGAAACTGCGCAACTGCCGATATCCGCCGCTCGGTCGCAGCCTGGCTCCCCGGCCCATTGACCGCTCGGTCCGCTCTTCGTTCGCTGGTTCCCGGTTGGTCGGTGCTGGTGAGGGGTTGCTACTCATACTCGCAATGCTCCATCTATTACGTCTTCACCGCGGGATGTCCAAGCTTCTGGCTCTCCATTCCGACCTTGGCCAGGATGATGTAGAGCACGAAGCCGACGATGTACGCCGCCACGGGCGGGCAGGGCATTTGGAAGTCAACGTGGAAAAGGCCGGCGAAGAGACTGTTCCATGCGCCGACGATAAATCCGACGGCCCACGAGATCCAGCCGGCAGGGTTGAATCCAGCCCGTGGCCCAGCCCACTTGCGTCCAGCCAGCAAGTAATCGGCCGTCATGGCACCGCAGATTGGCCCGAATGACGCCCCGATAATGCCGAACACGCCGGCCGCATCACCAGCCTTGCCGGAGAACACCAGCGCGATCGAGGCTGCTGCACCGATGCCGCACGAGATGAAGGGATTGACCTTCGGTAGCGTATTTTTGAAGCTGGCGGCCGCGATCAGCGAACTGAAACAGGCGGGCGGAAATGCGGCGATCGCGAGCAACAGCCAGAAGATTTTTGCCGTTCCTTCGCCCATGATCGTACTCATGAGTTTGGTTGGATTCAGTTCCACGGGTTTGCCCGTCATCAGGCCGGACCCATAGGCACCGGCTACGATCAGAAGGGCAAGGCACCCGGTAAGGATCGTTGCTCCGGCCACGCCGGTCAGACCGCCGATTTGAACATCTTTGGCGTTGCGATTGCTTGAAGCGATATCTACGCCTGCCGCACCCGCTGTCGCAAAAAAGCCAACGATACCGGTGATTGCCAAGAGCATGAAGTCCATGCTTCCAGGCACACTGGCACCAGCGGTCACCATCTTAGGTTCAAACGCGCCGAGTCCCGACACGGTCTTGGCCAGGAGGATCAGCAGGATTACCAGCGGAATCAACGGCAGGTAAGTAGCAGTCTTCGCAACATAGTTAATTCCTTTCAAGCCCACGAGTACCGCGGCGATCACAAAAATCGCGCCGATGGCCAGATGCTGGGGCGACATTGCTGGATAATCGAAAAACCCGGCGAGAAGCTTGGAGGAGAAAAACGCGTTGACCGCCAGCCAGCCAAACTGCAAGACGCCCATGAAGAAACCAGGCATGAGAAATCCGCCCTGTACGCCATAGGTAGACGTGCCTACGACGGCCAGCGGCAGACCCGTTTTCATTCCCAGCATTCCCGGCGCAATGAAGAAGAGGAAATGGCAGAGCAAGGCTGCGATAACTACACCAAGAATCGCTGGGCCAATCCCCTGGCCCAATAAACCCCCAGGTGTCGAGGCGGCAGTCGGCACGCTTTCCCAAAACACGAACCAGAGCATGATTCCCGCATAGGTTTGTGCCGTGGTCTTGAACCACGGCACGCGTTGATCTTTGGGAACCGGTTGAGCGTTAGCGACATAGGACGGAAGCGAGGCCATAGACTTTCTCTCCTCAAAAAAACCCGATTACTCGGCAAAGGCACGGACAGTTTTCACAAACCCCCAGGTTCAAGACAGAATTCCAACGGGGGGACGACTAAAAGTATACCTGTTCCCGCCGCGTTGCGAAATGGAACCGCCTCGATAAATTGGGAAATATCGCGAACGCAAGTCGGAATGGTTACTTCTTTTGGTCAAATCGCACGCAAATTGCCTATTTTACCAGAAGGCAATCGGTGCCGGAATCCTCACGGCCGATCGAACCCGAACCCCAGCGTCCGCTGCGGATCTTTGCCGGCGGGCGATAGTTCCATGAACAGAAGGCTAGGCTGGATGTCGTTGTTGTTCTGATATTTGTCGCTGGCGTACTCCGTAAACGTGCCGCAGATGTCGTGGTAGAAGATTAAAGGGACGGTAGACTCTGCAACTGCTCGATGCCCACTTTGGGGCAAATTTTACTGAAGGGGCAAACATCGCACTTGGGCTTCCGTGCCCTACAAATCTTCCTGCCGTGCTGGATCATGCGGTGACTGAATGCGACCCATTCCTTACTGGGAAGGACCGCCATGAGATCCTTCTCGATTTTCTCGGCGAATTTCTGCTGTGAAAGCCCCAGGCGATGGCTGAGACGTGTTACGTGAGTGTCCACCGCGACGCCCGAAGCAATGCCAAACGCGGTGCCGAGGATTACATTGGCCGTTTTCCGGCCGATGCCCGGCAATTCGACCAGTTGATCGATGTTCTGCGGCACCTGGCCGTCGTACTGCTGGACCAGCAGTCGGCAGGAGTTCTGTATGCTCTTGGCCTTGTTGCGATAGAATCCGGTGCTATGGACATCTTTTTCCAAGTCGATGATGGAGGATTGGGCATAGTCGGCGGCCGATCGATACTTGCAAAACAGCTCCTTGGTGACGATATTCACCCGCTCGTCCGTACATTGGGCGGAGAGGATTGTCGCTACGAGCAGTTCCAACGGCGAGTGGAAGTCCAGCGAACAGGTAGCGTCGGGGTAGTGACGGCGGAGCAAGCGGACGATTTCGGCCGCAGATTTTTTGACAGTATCGGTCTTGGCACCCATCTTGATCTTGCTGATTCGTGCTGGTCCGGCCATGAATTGGTTATCCGCGGAGACGGGGGGGAGGCGGTCGGGAAAAGGCCCTGGACATCGTGGCTGCCACTTCCGTCCGCATCTCGATTCTGCTATGCAGCCACTCAGTCCGTCAAGGGGGTTGGCCTTTGTGTTGGCCTTTGGTGGCAAGGTGACCTATAATTCCATAGCCCATCCAAGAACCGTCGGCGTGCGTCCCAATCGCGGCCTCGGTTTTCATTTTTTGGGGTGGAGCCTCACTTCACTTGCTGATTCGAGCCAGCGATTATGTCGAGCTTTGAGGGATCGCCGTTTACCGCCCAGAACTTTTTGGGGAAAGTGCGGCTGTTTCCGCTGCCTAATCTCGTGCTTTTTCCCCATGTGATGCAGCCGCTGCACATTTTCGAGCCTCGCTATCGCTGCCTGCTGGAAGACACCCTGGCCACGGATCGGCTCGTCGCCATGGCCTTGTTAACCCCCGGCTGGGAAAGCGACTATGAGGGGAGGCCGCCACTCTGTCCGGTAGCTTGTCTCAGCCGCGTGGCTACCTATCACTGCCTGGAGGATGGAACCTACAATGTACTCCTCTTGGGGCTACAGAGGGTGCGACTGGTGCGGGAGATCGAGTCCCAAAAGCTTTACCGTGAAGCGGAAGTTACCCTTTGCGAAGACTGTTATCCGGTTTGTCCCGGGCCGACTGGCCGCGTCTTGCAGCAGAGACTCCGCGACGCCTTTGTCCGCGCGCTGCCGTTGCTGCCCGAGGCCCAGGAGCAGATGGATCAACTTTTGGCGACCGACCTATCGCTGGGGGTACTTACCGACGTGATCAGTTTCATGCTGGAAATCGCAATCGGCCACAAGGAAACGCTCTTGGCCGAGGTGAATGTTCACCGCCGTGCGCAGATGCTCCTGGAGCATCTCGAATCAATTGCCAAGAAGCCCACGCCGCAAAACGGCGCAGCGGAGGCTTTTCTTCCTCGATTCAGCATGAATTAGGTTTACTCCCATGGTTCTGCCCCCATGGTTCTGCCCCCATGCTGTTTTGCCCTCATGCCTTGACTGCGGGAACGCATCGCGCTAAGATAAGTTCTTCTAAAGTCCTTTATTTCCTTCGGAACTTCCGACTCATGACGACCTTCGATAAACCGCAAGACGAGATGATCGGCACTCTGCCGGGCGAGAATGACGACGAAGAAACCGAAGTTGTTCAGGATCATTCCAAGCTCACTACCGTTACGGGCAAGATCGATCACGCCCGGATCGAACGTGCGGTCCGCGAGATCCTGCTGGCCGTCGGTGAAGATCCGGATCGCGAGGGGCTTCGTGAAACACCTGCCCGGGTCGCGAGGATGTATGCCGAGCTATTTGCCGGCTTGCACCTTGATCCCCGCCGGCATCTGAAGAAGTTTTTCACGGAGCGCTATGATGAAGTGGTTCTGGTGAGGGATATCAGCTTCCAGAGCATGTGCGAACACCACATGTTACCTTTTTTGGGCAAGGCTCACGTTGCCTACCTTCCCGGGCCGCGAATCATTGGCCTGAGCAAACTGGCCCGGGTGGTCGAGGAAGTCGCGCGGCGGCCCCAGGTTCAGGAACGCATGACCGAGCAGATTGCCAACCTGCTGGTCGAAGAGCTTAAGGTCAAAGGCGTGGCCGTGATCATTGAGGCGGAACATACCTGCATGACCATTCGCGGTGTGCGGAAGCCCGGGGCACTCTGCATCACCTCGGCCATGAAGGGACACTTCCGCACAGGATCATCAACGCGCGCCGAACTGATGACCTTGATCTACGGAGACCGCCGCTGAGGGCTTTCTTAAAACCAACCTACTGACTACTGACGCTCTGCCCCATGTCCTTTGGGAGGGCCAAAGGCCCGGTTTCATACCAGCCCAGGGCAACCCCTCGTTGTTACACACAAGTCCTTGAGCGACCCCATCCAGCTTGCTGGATGGTGAAGAAGGTTGGTCAGCTAGCAACGAAAGCGATCTAACCTAGACCCCATCCAGCTTGCTGGATGGTGAATCAGGTTATCCAGCTAGCCCAGGTCCGCGATGTAGCCAAACAACCTCCTTCACCATCCACCAAGGTGGATGGGGTCGTGTTGGTCTTTGTTCTCCATTTTAGCCATCCAACCTTGTTCACCATCCGGCAAGCCGGATGGGGTCCAAACGATGTGTGTAACAACGAGGGCGTTGCCCTGGGCTGGTATCATGCGGGCCTTTGGCCCTCTCCTTTAATTTTTCGGTCTTCAAAAATAGCGGTCAATTGCGGAAAAGACAGGAAGATGGGGCCGGTGTCCTGATTTCAATTTTCTCCACTTGACTATCTCGTCCAGTAAGCTAGTCTTCAATTGACGGTTCACTTTTCTCGGCCTTTTCGTTAGGCTCGACCCAATTTTCCTGGCCACTTTTTGTCTTTTTAAGAAAGGGTAAATGATGAAGATTCAACGTCTTGGTTTTTTTATGGTCCTTGGACTGGTGAGTTCGCTTGCCTTCACCGCCTTTGGCGCAACGTACTCGCCCGTGCAGTCGGCCTACCGTCCCATGGGATGGCCGATTTACGACAAAGTGCAGACGGCGAACTGCGACGCCCTGGCGAAGGATTTTGAGAGCCATCGGGCGACCTTCCTGCAAATGGTCACCCGAAGCCTTACGGAAGGGATGCGATACGTTTCGGCCAGCCAGAGCAAGTTGGACCCTCAGCGGCTTTATTTCTTCAGCGACTACGCGCCGCGAATCTACTTCTTCATGGACGGCGGCTGGTATACCAGTGCCTTGGGCGCGACGATCGGCAACGCGATCCTACCGAACGGCCAGGCACCGTCGGGTACCAACTACCTGGTGTTTCCCACCACGAATTCCTGCTATTCAAATAATTGCACTACCAAGCAGACCAATGGCAAGCGGACGACAGCGGTGCCTCTTCTGAGCGGCGATTTCGTGCAACTGCCAACCGTGAAGGCTGGCCAGCAGTTGGCCCTGGTATTCATGCCGAATCTCAACTCCAGCGGCAGCACTCCGCAGTACACGTACTACAACGATCCGAACGCCAACCCCGACGGCGTGCAGCACGCCGTGGCCTTCTTCCCTGATAACAGCCAATACATGATCGTCAGCTTTGAAGACACCTACCAGGGTGGCGACGGGGATTTCAACGACGTTGTCATCGTGATCGACGTAGGGCCAGCCAATGCCAAAGTTTTTCGCGATGCCAACAGCGGTAACCTACCGAAGTAATAAATCCTGATGCTGCCGCCACTCGGCTTGGTTCCTAGCACCAAGCCGAGACATCCTGAGCGTTGAGAACCCAAACCATGAAACGATATTGCCCACCGAGAATTTCAGCTAGTCGCCGCTCAGGCCGACCGAAACGCCGCGGCGCGGCGGCCGTGGAATTCGCTTTGTGCCTCCCTTTCCTGATTACCCTGATCATGGGTGCGATGGAAACATGCAACCTGATCTATGTCCGCACGCGAATGAACTCGGTGGCCTACGAGGGGGCGCGGACGGCAACTCGTCCGACGACGGCAAGTAACGCGGGAGCCGCGACGGCCGACGTCACCAACCGCTGCACTAGCTTGTTGTCGCAGCTTGGCGTGACCGGCGGGACGGTCAGCCTGCAGGTTCTCGATTACAGCACATCGCAATCCAAGGATCTCTCGGTCGCGGTTCCGCAGGATTTGGTCACCGTTTCCGTAGTCGCTCCCTTGAGCCAAAATTACATCACCGCGCTCGTCATGAGCGGATCGATGAGCGTGACCGCGAAGGCCACGCTCGTCATGGAATAGCGAGGAAAAGTCCCATGGCCGTCCCACATAACCAGGTTCCTCATGGGCATCGTTTTCGCCGCGGCGCGATCGCGCCCATGGTTGCCGTTTCGCTTCCCATGCTCATCGTCATGGCCGGGTTTAGCATCAACTTAGCCTACATGGAACTGACACGCGGCCAGCTTCGCGTCTCCTGCGACTCGGCGGCCAAGGCGGCCTTGGTGCGCTACGGGACATGGCCGTCCGGGGCTTCGCAAGCGCAGTCGGATTCCCGCACCTTCGCCCGTACCGTGTCGGCCAATAATCTCGTGGCCAACCAGTCGGTGACCTTCTCGGATGCCAACATCGTGTTTGGTAATTCGACCAAGAACGGTAGCGGCATTTATGTGTTTACCTCGGGTGGAACGCCCAGCAATGGCGTCCAGGTGACGGGGACGGTCAATCCGCCGTTGCTGTTAGCGGCGTTTCTTCCTTTGAGCAATTTCACCACGTCGCAGACTTCCGTGGCCACACGGATCAGTCACGACATTGTACTGGTGCTCGATCGCTCGGCCTCAATGGCCTTCGACCTCAGCAGCAGCGAGTTCGTTTATCCGTCCGACCGTAGCAGCCAAGCCTCGATGCTGCAATGCTATTTTACGCCACCCAGCACCACCGCGAGCCGCTGGAAGGCCCTTAGCGATGCCGTTACTTCCTTCGTATCCACGTTGCAGGCCCGTAATCTGGACGTTCACGTGGCTTTGGTAACCTATTCCGAGGACTATACCTTCGGCAGCTACACCTCGGTGAAGTCTTCGCTGGACGTGCCGCTTACGTCGCTCACTTCGATTTTGGATCCGATCACCCCCGTGATGACCGCATGGAACCAGAAAGTTCTGCTGGGCGACACCAACATCGAGGCCGGTCTGACCACGGGCCAGACCGAGTTGACCGGGGCTAGGTCGCGAATCGTAGCTGACCGAACGATCATTCTCCTCACTGACGGCGTGCCGACCTCCGGCAACACGAACATTCCGGCCGTTGTTCAGAACCTTCGCCAAAACTCGCAAATTATGACGCACGTCATCACGTTCGGCGGGCAGGCTGCCTCGGGGACCGTGCAGACTTCGATGCAAAGTGCCGCCACGGCGGGCAACGGCATGTTTTTCAACGCTCCAACAGCCGCTACCTTGCAGCAGGCATTTCAGACCATCGCCGATAGTCTGCCGGCAGTGCTTACCGATTGATAACTTGCCTCAAAAGCGTATTTTTGGCAGAACTACCATGTTGCAACAGGTATTTAAAACAAGTTCTGGAACAACTCCCGAAAAAACTCCTGAAAAAAGGAGGGCTTTCGGCATGGGTTCGTTGCGGCGATCTGCCAGGCAAAAGCGGCGGGGCGTGGCACTCGTCGAATTCGCCATGTGCGTGTCCCTTCTGTTCCTGTTCATGTTCGCGATGATTGAGTTTTCGCGTGTATTGCAGATCCAGCACGTGGTACGACAGGCAGCCTTTGAAGGGGCTCGCACCGCAGCAACCTTGGACGCCACCACGGCAACCGTGCAAGCCCAGATCACCAAGGTTCTCTCGGCCGGTTCCCTAGTCAATCCAGGCACGCCTATCATCACCGATGGCAACGGTGGCGCGCTGACCTATTCCAGCACGAGGGCGACGGTCACGATCTCGGTCGATCCGGCCGGCAACAGTTGGATGATGAACTACGTGATGCCTGGCCATCCGATCACCGCAACGATCACCTTGGACCGCGAGGTCCAGGCCGTATCCGTGCCGGGACCATGACGCCCTATTCGCCAAGTTGACACTGAAGCGTCAGGAATTTACCAATCGGTTCATCTCTCGCAAGTGGGGATACTGCTCCTTCTCCACTATTTCGGTGACTGCCATGCCAATCCGAATCCATCCCAACCCCTGTTCCTCGCAGTTTAGGACCGTGGCCCGCAGGAACTTTGCCTCGGATATGCCTGAAAACCAAATCAGAACTTCTAATGTCGAGATGGAGCGATTGGTAATGACCGCAAGACCCTTTGAACTTACATCCACGGCTAGGGCGACGAGCGCATCGGCAATCAAGGCGGCCGTTCCATCGATTGGAATGACCCACACACCGGCGCTCAGAGCAGACCGGTGCTCATCACGATGCTCCTCAAGTTTCCTGACCCTATCCATGGCCCCTTGGTCCGCCAGCCGGGCCAGGAACCTTTGTACTTCCAACTGTTTGTTGCGGGCCTTTGAGAAAAACATAAACGACCTCCATGGACAAATGTTTTTATTGGCTTGACTTCTGAACAAGAGTTGGAATTAATGTATTCCTAGCAAGGTTGAAGCCTCTTGTAAGTATAGGTCACAAATGTAAAGGCTGGTCCCTATCGAGAACCGCAAGCAAGGTTACGCTCGCTCCTTGGATTCACCACTTCCTTATGGTACACTGAGTCCTGTGGGACGAAATCAAATTTCCTGCAATTTAATTAAAAAACCCTCGCCCCCTGCCCATCTCCCGAAAGAGGGAGGGCGTTTTCCTTTTCCCGTCATCCATGCACGAACTCGATCACCAGCGCGAGAGAATTCAGGAAGACCTTCGCGGGTTGATTTCAGGCGACGTGCGGTGCGATGACCTTTTCTGCCAGCTCTTTGCCAGCGACGGAAGTATCTATGAAATCCGGCCGCTGGGTGTCGTGCGTCCGCGATCGACTGCCGATGTTGCCGCTTGCGTGCAGTATGCGGCCGAAAAACGCATTTCGTTGCACGCCCGAGGTGCCGGCAGCGGCATGGCCGGCGAATCGCTTGGGCCGGGGTTGGTGGTCGACTTCTCGAAGTATCTGCGGCGGGTCATACGCATCGAGCAGGAATCGGTTCGCGTGCAAGCGGGAATCGTCCACGAGCGGCTCAACGCCCATCTGCGACCGCGAGGTCGTATCTTCGGGCCTGATCCGGCCAATACGGCAGTTACCACGATGGGCAGCATGATCGCCATTGATGCCTCGGGATCGCGATGGTTGAAATATGGCTCCGTGCGGCGGCATGTCGAGAGCTTGCAGGTGGTGCTGGCCGATGGGCAGGTGATGGAATTCGGCCGCGAGCCGGTCGTTTCCGGGGCCAGCATCGACAGTAATCCTCACAAGCGGGAACTCATCAACCGCCTTTCCGCAATCCTGGCCGCCTCGACCGACGTTATTCGCAGCCAGCAGCCGAAAAGCCCGCTGAATCGCTGTGGGTACAACTTGGCCGATGTTGTCGGTGAGAACACCCTCGATCTGGCCGGCGTGATGGTTGGCTCCGAGGGCACCTTGGGCCTGATCACCGAGGCCACGCTGGCCACCCAGACCCTGCCGCAGCATCGCGGCGTGGTCTTGCTGCTGTATGAAAGCCTGGACAAGGCGGCACGATCGGTGCCTCTGATCTTGCCGTGGCGTCCGGCCGCTTGTGATTTGATGGATCGTCGCCATTTGAGCTTGGTGCGGGAGAGTGAAGTTCGCTTCGATCTGCTGATTCCCGCCGAAGCCGAAGCGGCCATGCTGGTCGAGTTTGAAGGCGATGAACCGCAGGAAATGCGAGACCAGATGCGAGGTTTGATCGATGACGTGCAGCAGCAGGCCCGACTGGCCTTTGGCAGCCGCCAGGCGTTCGACCAGGCAGAGACCGAATTGTTCTTGAACTTGCCGAATCGGGCCATGCCTCTTCTGTATCGACTCAAAGGCTCCAGCCGCCCGGTGCCCGTGGTCGAGGACGTTTCCGTCCCTCCGGAGGTTCTTCCCGACTTCTTGGTGCGAACACAGAACGTACTCAAACACCGGCAAGTGACGGCATCCCTGCTTTGTCACGCCGGCCATGGGCAGTTGCATATCCAACCGTTTCTCGATTTGGACGATCCCAACGACGTGCAGCGGATGCGGCTGATGGCGGAAGAACTTTACGAAGAAGTGTTTCGTGTCGGCGGCACGATTGGCGGCGAACACGCTTATGGACTTAGCCGCACTCAGTTTTTGCAGCGACAGGCAGGGCCACTCTATGAAGTTTTGCGGCAGGTCAAGCAGATATTCGATCCCGAAAATGTACTTAATCCAGGGAAGATCATCAGCGATGATCCCGACCTGATGACGCGCAATTTGCGTCCGCCACTTCGGCAGCCGCAGATTGAAGGTGACCTGCCGGTTCCGGAACCAGAAAAGCCGGTCCTTCGCGACTTGGTGGAATTGCAGGTCAACTGGGACCCGCAGCGCGTGGCGGACGCCACGGCTTCGTGCAACCGCTGTGGCGAGTGCCGTTCGCAATCGCCCCAGGTGCGGATGTGCCCCATCTTCCGTTTTCTGCCCACCGAAGAGGCCTCGCCGCGAGCCAAGGCAAACTTGATCCGTGGTATTCTCAATCGCAGCATCGATTTGAGCCGCTTGGCGACCGATGCCTTCAAGGAGGTAGCCGACCTGTGTGTTCACTGCCACAGTTGCCGTTTGGAATGTCCCGCCGGCGTCGATATTCCCAAGCTGATGATGGAAGCCAAAACCGCCTACCTGCGCACCAACGGCCTGCGCTTTGCCGACTGGATCATGACGCATTTGGATCTCCTGGCATCGATCGGTCACTTGGTCGCTCCGCTGACGAATTGGGCACTCGGCAACCGGCCGATGCGCTGGCTCATCGAAAAGACACTGGGAATTGCCCAAGGACGCAAGTTGCCTCGCGTCACCTCGCGCCCCTTTCTCCGCCGGGCTGCACGCCGCAGGCTGACACGACAGAATCGCCGCAGTACGCACCGAATCCTCTATTTTGTCGATACGTTCGCCAACTTCCACGACCCGCAATTGGGGGAAGCACTCGTAAGCGTACTAAAACACAACGGCATCGGCGTTTACGTTCCGGCGGATCAGTGGTCTTCGGGCATGGCCTCGGTCGCCAGCGGCGCGCTTGACCATGCACGAAAAATTGCCAAGCACAATATCGCCCTGTTGGCCGAGTCCGTGCGGCAAGGCTACTACATTCTCGCCACGGAACCCGCTGCTGCGCTCTGCCTGACGTACGAATATCTTCATCTGATCGACGACGAGGACTCACGCCTGGTGGCGGCCAACACCAGCGAAGCATGTAGCTACCTTTGGAAAATGCACCTTACGGGCAAGTTACAGCTCGACTTCAAGCCGGTTCATGCCAGTGTGGGTTACCACACTCCGTGCCACCTGCGGGCGTTGAATGTCGGCACTCCGGGAGAAAACCTGCTGGGACTGATCCCCGGTTTGCGTTTGCACCACATCGAGCAGGGATGTTCCGGCATGGCGGGCACGTTTGGCATGTTGCACCGCAACTACCGCAGCAGCCTGCGGGCTGGTTGGGGACTGATTTCCAAGCTGAGGAATCCTGCCATTCAAGCCGGCTCGACGGAATGCAGTTCCTGCCGAATTCAGATGGAGCAAGGTACTACGAAACGAACCATTCACCCCATTAAACTTCTTGCCTTGGCTTACGGCCTGATGCCCGACGTGGCATCGCTGCTGACCACACCGGGGGAGGAGTTGATTGTTAATTAATTGCTATGTTGACAACACCTTGGTATCACGCCGGTCTTCAATTCCAATGCACGCAATGCGGTAGTTGCTGCACGGGGGCACCGGGCTATGTCTGGATCAACAAAGAGGAAATCGCGGCATTGGCTGCGGTGCTGAAACTGGATGTCGAGGAGTTCAAAAAACGGTACGTGCGGCAAGTTGGAATCCGCAAGAGCTTGGCTGAGTTTCCCAACGGCGACTGCATTTTCTTCCACCGCGAGAGCCTAACCTGCCAGGTCTATGAGGCACGGCCGCGTCAGTGCTGGACTTGGCCCTTCTGGAACTCGAATCTTTCCAGTCCTGGAGCGTGGGAGCAGGCCGCAGAGCGTTGTCCCGGCTGCAATCGTGGTAAGCTGGTTGTTCTGGAGAAGATCGAGGAGCAGCGGAACATTATGCCGGTGTAGATCTCTTTCGATTATTCCGGTTCTAGCGATTAGCTCAAGTTATCCGATTAGGAGGCCGATAAGAACTTTCGTTCCCGATTACAGGAGATTCGAGCCGTGACCAAGAAGGAGATTGTTCGCACCATTTCCGAGGAAATTGGACTGACTCAGTTTCAGACTAAGGAAATTGTGCAGAAGACCTTTAACGTGATCGTTGAAACCCTAGTAGAGGGGGGCCGCATTGAACTGCGTAATTTTGGCGTGTTTGAAGTCAAACGACGGGCACCGCGAAAGGCCCGAAACCCACGAACGGGTGATAAAGTCTTTGTTCCCGAGAAGCATGTCGTCACCTTCAAGCCGGGCAAAGTGATGGAGCAGCGTGTCCAGGAGCCGGAACACCAGGCAGCAGCTCGGGCGAAGGCAGCAGCAGAAGACGGTAGGTTAGCAAAAAAACGCGGCCTCAAAAAGTTACGACCCCTAGCCTGATGGCGTTCTTGGTAGGTTTGAAAAAAGTGGCTCTCCGCCGGGTTTGCGGATAATTGTGGTGCGGGCGTCCCGCCTGCCCAAGATGTTGTGGTTGAACTAGGCAGGCGAGACGCCCGCACCACAAACTTGGCGGAGAGCCAAGAAAGTTTTCCCGACTTGATTTTCGTTCCCTTGTACGAAGGATTCGTCCGATGCGGAAATTGATTTTGACGCTGACCTTGGGTTGGCTGATGTCCCTGACCAGCGGGTGTGCTATCCCCCTTTTCTCGGGTGATCCGAATCGCCGTGCGCAGCAAGCGATTTACGTGTCCGAGAACCTTCGTCTCTTACAGGACGAATGGGAGCGGTTCTGGTTGCTCGATCAGCCGGACCACATGACTCCCTTCCGAACCCACGGCGGTTTGATCTAATCGCAGGCAAATTGACAGTTCTCGGCCAAAGCCCTAGACTGGTGCTTTTGGGTTGCGCGGCAGCCCCATGCCGCCATGTCTTGCCGAAAGCCAACTTGATCGTGAATCTTGTCGATGTGGATCTTACCGTAAATCTTGGGCGATTACGCTTAGCCAGCCCTATCTTGGTGGCCTCGGGGACCTTTGGCTATGCGCGGGAGATGGCCGGTCTTGTGGACCTTGGCCGCCTAGGCGGCATTCTACCGAAAACCATCACGCAGAATCCTCGCCCCGGTAATCCGCCGCCGCGGACCTACGAAACCAGCAGCGGCATGCTCAATTCGATCGGCCTGGATAACGATGGCATCGAATCGTTCATCACTCATTCGCTGCCCTATCTGGCTGGGTTGGGCACGAAGATCATCGTCAGCATCGCGGGCAAGAGCCAACAGGAATTCGTCGATATGGCGGCCAGGCTCGATGGATTGCCGGGCGTTGATGCCTTGGAACTGAATATCTCATGTCCCAATGTCAGCGGCGGAGTCGATTTTGGCACGGATCCGGCAATGTGCGAGGCCGTGGTGGCCGGCGTCCGCAAAGCATGCCGTGTGCCGATCATCACCAAACTCACGCCCAACGTGACCGATGTCGTCCGAATTGCCCGCGCGGCCGAGGCCGGAGGCTGCGATGCCATCGCCCTAATCAACACCTGCCTGGGCATGGCCATCAACTGGCGGCGGCGGCGATCACAACTGGGACGGATGATGGGGGGGCTGAGCGGCCCCGCCATCAAGCCGATCGCTTTACGGGCCGTCTTTCAGGCGGCTCAGTCGGTGCGAATACCGATTGTTGGCATCGGTGGCATCGCCACAATCGACGATGTCATGGATTTCCTTGTTGCGGGGGCCACGGCCGTCCAAATTGGCACCGCGAACTTTTACAACCCCACCGCTTCGATCCAAGTACTCGATGCCCTACCGGCGGCACTGCGAGAACTCGGTGCCGCATCCGTGAGCGAGATCGTGGGAACGCTCATCGTCGAGTGACCAACATCCTAACTCCCAACTCCCCCAACTCCCAACTCCTAGCCCCTAACTCCTAACTCCTAACTCCTACTCAGCCATGCCACGTATTCTTTCCGGGATCCAACCGACCGGGCGTTTCCATTGGGGCAACTACTTCGGTGCGATCCGCCAGTACCTTGACCTGCAAGACAAGCCCGAAACGGCCTTTTACTTCATTGCCGACCTGCACGCATTGACAACCGTTCGCAATCCCGCAAAGTTGCGAGGCTATACGCTCGATGCGGCACTCGATTTATTGGCCCTGGGGCTTGATCCGAATCGGGCCGCGCTGTTCCTGCAATCGGACGTGCCCGAGGTCACCCAGCTCTGCTGGCTCCTTCTCAGCGGCACTCCCATGGGCCTGCTGGAGCGATGCGTTTCGTACAAAGACAAGAAGGCTCGTGGGCTTCGCGCCGACGCCGGGCTATTCACCTATCCGGTGCTCATGGCGGCCGACATCTTGATCTACGACTCCAATATCGTGCCCGTCGGCGAGGACCAAGTCCAGCATATCGAGGTGGCGCGTGACCTGGCCGGCAGTTTCAATCACGAGTTCGGCGAGACCTTCGTGTTGCCCAAGGAGAAGATTCTCGACAGTTCCGCCCGAGTTCCCGGCATCGATGGCCAGAAAATGTCGAAGAGTTACGACAACACGCTGGCGGTTTTCGAGGATCCCAAGGTTCTGCGCAAACAGATTATGCGGATCGTCACCGACTCGCGGCTTCCAGAGCAGCCGAAACCGCCCGAAGGCGACCACTTGTTTGAACTCTACTCGCTCTTTGCGTCCGATGAGCAGAGTCAGACGCTCGCGGCGACCTATCGCCGCGGCGGCTTCGGATACGGCGACGTGAAAAAAGCCCTGGCCGATCTGGCCGTCGAGTTCTTTGCGGCAGCCCGGCAGCGACGCGAGGAACTGGTCGCCCATCCCGAGCGGGTCCGCGAGATTCTCGGCGACGGGTCTGCGACCGCTCGCAAGAAAGCGGCCGAAGTGCTGTTGCGGGCGCAGAAAGCCTGCGGGGTGAAGTAGAGCGTGGTCATCCACGACCATGAATTCGCTCCGAATTGGGCCCGGAATTGCTGAATTACTTGCTTGGCTTGCCGGCCGCAGTTGGCTGCGGTATCATAAGGGCATGTCTCGCATTGATTCCATCGAGATTCAGCCGACGGGGCCGCTACGGGCCAATATCCGACCGCCGGGTTCAAAAAGCATTACCAACCGTGCCTTGGTTTGCGCTGCGCTGGCCCAGGGCGAGTCGTTGCTCACCGGTGCCCTGGAATGCGACGACACTCAGGTAATGATCGAGGGCCTCCGGCAACTTGGTCTGCCGGTCGATCATGATCGCATCGCACGGACCCTCCGCGTGACCGGTTGCGATGGCCATCCCCCTGCCGCATCCGCGGACATGGTGCTGGGCAACAGCGGTACCACGATCCGTTTCCTCACGGCAATGGTCGCGCTCGGCCGCGGCGTCTATCGGCTCGATGGCACGCCGCGGATGCGCGAGCGCCCCATCGAAGACTTGCTCGATGCCTTGCGACAACTGGGTGCCGACGCGACGAGCGAGACCGGCAACGGTTGCCCGCCGGTCAGAGTTCGCGCTGCCGGCCTGCCTGGTGGTCGGGCGGAAGTGGCCGGCAACCTATCCAGCCAGTTCCTCAGTGCCTTGCTGTTGGCATCCCCGTGTGCGGCCAGCGATGTCGTGCTTGCCGTCCACGGTGAACTGGTCTCGAAGCCCTATGTCACGATGACGCTGGCCGTGATGCGGGCCTTCGGCGTTATGACGGCTTCCGACGATTTTCCTCTCCGCGTGCCGGCACCCCAGTCCTATCATGGTCGCATTTATGCGATCGAACCCGATGCCTCGGCGGCCAGTTATTTCTTCGCTGCCGCGGCCATTGCGGGAGGTAACGTCACCGTGGAGGGGCTGTCCCGCAATAGCCTTCAGGGCGACGTGGCCTTTTGCGATTGCCTGCGAAAGATGGGCTGCGCGGTCCTGGAGGGTGACACCCAAATCACCGTGCAAGGAAGACCATTGCGCGGTATCGACGTCGACATGAACGCCATCAGCGACACGGTGCAAACCCTCGGCGCGGTAGCCTTGTTTGCCGAGGGGCCTACGACGATTTGCAACGTAGGACACATCCGCCACAAAGAGACCGATCGCATCGCGGCACTGGCCACGGAACTTCGCAAATTCGGAGCCGAGATTGACGAGCGTGCCGACGGATTGCGGATCACGCCCAAGCCGCTGCACGGTGCCGCCATCGACACCTACGACGATCATCGCATGGCGATGAGCATGGCCTTGGTGGGGCTAGTTGTGCCTGGGGTGGTAATCCGTGATCCCCGCTGTACGTCGAAAACCTACCCAAATTTCTTTAGCGATTTGGCGAGCCTGGGCCAAGAGATGTAGAGTGCGAGAAATGCGTAGGATGGACTTCCAAGTCCGTCCGCGAAAGCAAAGACGGACTTGGAAGTCCATCCTACCGAAAACCTTATTTCGGTCCAAGCCACTGAAGCTTTACTTGGTCACCGAAGGTCGGCTGGAAAGTTTTCTCTGCGCAACCGAATCGAGCAACTCATTTGCCCGCCGCAAAAGGGAGCTGCCCTGATCGACCGGTTCGCCCCGCACGTTTGAAGACTCGGTAGCCACGAACGCCCCCTGACAATGCTGGCATGCGACTCGCTTACCTAGATAGTCAACTCGAATTCGAAGTCGTCGCCCACAAGTCGGACATTCCTGGATAAAATACGTGGTATGTGACATGTATGGCTTACCTCCTTTTTCCTGCAGACACCTTCACGAGCAGACACATTATCGCAGAAAATGGGGGCATTTGTCAACCAGCCCCAACCGATTTCCCTTAAAGGCTATCTGAAAATCCGAAGTGCAGATCAAGCCCCCTCTTGGAAAGGAGGGAACGACCAGTAGCCTCCTCAAGATTTACGTGCCAGCGATTCAATTTCACTATTTGACCTGACGAATCGACTTGATCACGATGGTCTCCACCGGCAGGCCCACGAATTTATCGGTGTCATGAACGGGTGCCGTTGCAATCCGGTCGATAACCTCCATGCCTTCGGTTACTTCCCCAAAAGCGCAGTAGCCGTAGCCATTCGGGGATCGCGATTTGAAATTAAGGGCATCATTGTCAGCGATATTGATGAAGAACTGACACGTTGCGCTATCTTCATCGTTGGCGCGACGGGCCATGGTGATCGAGCCGCGACGGTTCTTCAAACCGTTGTGGGCCTCGTTTCGAATGGGTGTCAGCGCGGCCTTCTCCTTGAGATCGGCCGTGTAACCGCCCCCCAACACGATCTGGAGCGAACCCTTGAGTACCTGATGGAAAATCGTCAGGTCATAATGACCACGGGTCACATAGTTGCGGAAGTTATATACGGTCAACGGAGCTTTCTCGGCATCCAACCGCACGGTGAACTTGCCCTGGCTTGTTTCAAACTCGTAAATCGGGTGTTGCGGATCCTGGTCGGACTTCACCAGCGGTGCTTCGGCCGCAGTACGAGTTTCGGCCTTCTCACCGCCAGGCCCGGTAACCGCCGTCGTGGGCTGGGTCGAATCGCCACCTTTCTGGCAACCGGCCAAAACGGGGATCAAAACAAACAACGCTAGAATCGATTTTCGTAAGGGTTGCACTACTTTGCCTCCATGCTGACCAAAACTTCCTAGACCTGCACATCATCCTCACAATGGACGTTTGCCACAAGGGCGATTAAACGATTTCGGCTCTCCGCCGGGTTTACGGATAATTGTGGTGCGGGCATCTCGCCTGCCCAAGATGTTGTAGTTGAACCAGGCAGGCGAGACGCCCGCACCACAAACTTGGCGGAGGGCCACGATTTCTTTACTCGTCAGGGTATGCTACAATGCTCGCGGTTGAGACTGACACTAGCCCGAAGCGCGAGCGAGGTTGCTAAGCGTTGCCTCGCTTGCGCTTTGGGCTGGTATGGATTGGGACAATCTCAACCGCGGACAGTATACAATGCCCAAGCGGAACAGATTTCAGGGATTCTCAGCGGAACCCCGACGTTCAGAAACCATGACCCGCCCGTTGGGTGGAGGTTTTTAATCACGATCATAACGATGAAGACTCGTTGGTATCGGCTTGCCGTCCTTGCTTTGTGGCTAACAGCCATGAGTTGGCTGGCAATCCGTAAAATTATGCCCCCCTTTTTCTCAGGGGAGCCTCCTATTTATGAATCAGCGGATGCCGACAAGCACCCCCCCCCCGTGGCATGGTGTCTCTTTTTGAATGAGCACCGTTTAGGCTGGGCCTTGAGCGAAATCTGCCAGCAGTCGACCGATACTACCGAAATCCACAGCCTTGTCCATTTCGACCATCTTCCCTTGAATGAGCTTCTTCCGGTTTATCTGCGAGCCATCGCCCGTGCCGGCACCGACGCTGCCGGAAGCATGGAAATGGAAGTGGAGAGTAATCTAATCACGAATTCAGCCCTCAATCAACTGATCTCCTTCTACTCAAAATTTCGTCCTAAGAGCGGACCAAGCCTAGTAAAAATCGAGGGTAACGTGGAGGGAGACAAGCTCAAGCTTAGCGTCCGCGTTGGCAATTACGACAATCCGAACATCGAATTGCCAATGCCCGATAGCAAGATTCGCGACAGTTTCGCACCCGAAATGGAACTGCGCGGTCTGCACCTGGGCCAGTCTTGGACAATCGTTTCCTACAGTCCATTGGCCCTGCCGAGCCATTCCATGGACATGATTCAAGGACGAACGCCGACCGAAGTTCTTTTCGCCAGGGTGGAAGAACAGGCTCGAATGGAGTGGAATGGACAGTTGGAACCCATGTGGGTGGTGGTCTACCGCACCGATGCCCGCGAAGGCCCCGGCAGCGACAAAAACATCCGCAATCGACTCTGGGTCCGTCGCGCGGGTACCGTCCTACGGCAGGAAGTTCTCCTGGGCGATCACAGCCTGTTGTTCACCCGGATGCCCGAGAAGGATGCAACCAAGTTGCGAGACGCACATCAGGAATTCCCGAGGCACCAACCCGCAGCGCAACCATGATCGAGTTTGAACTGGTAATTCGTCGATACGGCCGGACCGTGGCAGTGAACGAGCTGGCACTGACCATTCCCCGGGGCGAGCTTTTCGCCCTGCTAGGCCCGAACGGTGCCGGCAAGACCACGGCGATCCGAATGTTGGTCGGCCTGCTACAGCCCGATTCGGGCCAGGTACGGGTGTGTGGCATCGATTGTTCGCGCAAGCCGCGAGAAGCCAGTCGTCTTATGGGCTATGTGCCCGACGAGCAATACCTTTACGAGAAGCTTTCCGGCCGCGAAATTCTGGAATTCGCAGGAGAAATGCACGGTCTGGATAGGGCCACGACCCGCGATCACATCGCCCGCGAGGCAGAACGCTTTGAACTGGCCGGCTTCCTCGACAACCTCACGGAAACCTACTCGCACGGCATGCGGCAGCGACTGGTGTTCGCCATCGCCTTGTTACATGACCCGCAGGTGCTGGTGGTCGATGAGCCGATGGTGGGGCTTGATCCTCGCAGTGCTCGCGTAGTCAAGGATCTACTGCGGGCCGAAGCCGAGGCCGGCAAGACCGTACTCATGTCGACGCACACCCTGGCCTTGGCCGAGGAAATCGCCGACCGCATCGGCATCCTGAACCATGGACAATTGGACTTTCTCGGCACGCTGGCCGAGTTGCGGCAGGAACTTTCCTCACCGCACCAGGCGTTGGAGCATCTGTTCCTCGAGCTGACGAACGGGCATCCGTTGCCAGCCGCGGAGAAAATTCCCTCATGACAGTGGACACCAATCCCCCTGTTGGTTTGCCTTCACCGGAAGCCGAATCGCGAGGATTCCTGCGTCTGGAGTGGAGGATTTTGCGGACGCAACTCGCCCAGGGATTTGCCAAATCTCGGCTGCGCTACGCGCTGGTCATCGTCCTGAGCATCCTGTTGTGGTTCGGCCTGTTCCACCTGGTACTGGAGGGCTTTCACTTCATGAAGGGAACGCTTCCGCTGCGGATTCACGAGCAGATCGTGCATGCTATTTTCAACATGTTCTTCCTCGCCCTGTTTCTGATGCTGATCTTCTCATCGGGCGTAATCCTCTACGGCTCGCTGTTCCACGGCAGCGAGGTCGCCTATCTGCTTACCATGCCGATTCGCGAAGAGTGGATTTTCCAGCATAAATTCCAGCACGCCGTAATGCTCAGCAGTTGGGGCTTCGTACTCCTGGGCAGCCCGATGCTGGTGGCCTACGGTGTAGTAGCCCATGCCCCTTGGTACTACTACGCCATGATGCTGCCGATGTTGGTCGCCTTCGTCTTCATTCCGGCGGGGATCGGTGCAATCCTACTCTTGGCAATCCTGCACTTTTTTCCACGAAAGCGGGGCCATCTCCTCGCGTTGACCGTCGTTTTGATGATTGGGGTGACGGTCTGGTGCTTCGGGTCGCTTTTCTCACGGCCGGAAACCGATCTGCTCACTCCCCGTTGGTTTCAGGAAATGCTCTGCCGCCTGCAATTGGCCCAGGAGAAGCCGCTGCCCAACTGGTGGCTTAGCTCGGGCTTGCTGGAAGCGGCCGGCAACGCTTGGTCGGAGGGCGCGATGTTTTTGGTACTCTTGATCGCGAATGCGCTGTTCTTCCGCGAACTGGCCGGGATGTTCGCCGCGCGAATCTACCGCAGGGCCTACTGGGAGGTCGCCGGCTTCGGCTCGCCGCCGACCCGGGTGCATGCGGGATGGTTCGACCGCATGCTGAACCGCTGCCTTGGATTTCTCTCGCCCTCCGTGCGGCTGATTCTGGTGAAAGATGTGCGGTTGTTCCGCCGCGATCCGTTACAATGGTCCCAATTCCTGATCCTGATCTGCCTGCTGTTGATGTACTTTGCAAACGTACACCCCGTGCGCTACTCGATCCGCGTTTCCCCGTGGGTGAATATCGTCAGCTTCATGAACCTTTCGGTCGTGGGCCTGCTCATGTCGACCTTCACGACGCGGTTCGTCTTCCCCCTGGTCAGCCTCGAAAGCCGCCACTTTGGGCTCCTCGGCCTGCTACCGCTGAAACGAGATTCCATCCTGTGGGCCAAGTTTCTCTTCTCGGTCGGCTGCCTCCTGATCCCCTGCGGCCTGCTGATCCTGCTCAGCGACTGGCGGCTTGGAATTCCGCCGATGCTGATCGTGCAGCACCAAGGAACTTCGTTGCTTTTGTGTCTGGGCCTCTCGGGCATCGGCGTCGGACTGGGAGCTAGGCTGCCGGTGATTACCGAGCAATCGCCTTCACGGATCGCCGCCGGCTTTGGCGGGACGCTGAACCTGGTAATCAGCACATTTTTCATCGTGCTGGTCTTGGTGCTGACGACCTTGCCGTGTCACGTCTATTTTGCTCGGCAGATGGAACCCACATTCGCGTTCAGCGGCGAGAGCGCACCTTTCATCCGATCCTGGCTCATCGTTGGCTCGCTCGGCAGTCTCCTCGCCGGCGCGCTGGCCGTACTTCTGCCCATGTGGGTCGGCATTCGCACCTTTCGCCGGCAGGAGTTTCATTAACCAAGAAAAAAATAACCGTCGCGGTGGTCTAAACCGCGACGGGTTAATTTGTATCGGCGAGATAAATGTTAATAACGCGGGCTTTTGCGTCCCCGGCAAGACGTTCTTGGGATCGAAGTCCTTGACTCCGAACCCTCCGAGACCTTGTCGGGCAATCGCAAAAACCTGCGTAGCTGGACGAAGACTAAACAAGCTCTTTCTTCGCACCAATCAGCGTCCGAAGACGCTCGGCCAAGAGAGCCGCATCAAACGGCTTCTTGAACGTCTCATTGATGCTTGAACGATCGAAGCTCGTCGAGCTGCCGTCATCGGGCAGCAAGGCGATCAAAATCACGTCGGCAAACTCCGAATTGCGGCGCAGATTTTGACAAATCTGCAACGCTTCGGTGCGGCCGATCGAGAAATCGACGATGATACAGTCCGGATGGAAACTCTCGGCCTGGATGCCGGCGTCAAAACCGCTGGCAGCCACGGCAACCTTAAACGAGCGTTCCAGCGGAAGTTCCCGCTTCACGTTCTCGACGAGTACCTGGTCCTGTGCCACGATGAGCACCTTGGCCTTGGCTTCGTCTTCGAGATCCCCCAAAGGCATGCCATGCTCTTTGAGGAACTTGATCAAGTATTCTCGAGGAATTCGCCGGTCCTGCGATCCTGGAATACGGTACCCACGTAGCCGTCCCGAGTCGAACCACTTGCTGACGGTGCGCGGTGCCACCTTACAAATTTTAGCGACCTGTCCTGTTGTGAAGACCTTCATTGCAGGCTCTCCGAAATCTCTCACGTTGGTTTGGGTTGTGTCTCACCTTCGACCCCTCTGTCTCGGCAAGACGCTATTGCCCCTGGGTTGCGGCATTTCCCTTTTACATCGCTCCATCGAACCAACCGGCAAATCCGGTCAGTGGAACCGCAATCCTCTGGGTCGGGGCTATCCGTAATTCGCTACTCGTGGCTATGGTTCAGCTCCCTCTGATCCGCGCCGTACTTACTACATCGGCAACCTTGCATTCGGAAGTCAGAGAAAATCCGTAAAATAGGGAATGCATGGTTTGCTCATCCCATTACGAATTACTCTGCTGCCATCTACAATCGTCCGGCGAACTACAACAGGCAGGAGAGATACGAGCGAGCGAAACGCCATGGAGAGTCTATCACGACGAATCGTCAAGGCGTGGCCTTCAAGGCAGGTTCCCCCCCTGCGATAGCTCATTCCACCGTTCGCGAGCATCTGAAAGATGCCTCGGCAGTAGAACAAGCCATCCAATGAGTAGATTCGCCCTGAATCGGGGTTGGACTTTAGACTCTTTCTCCGGTTGTAGCGAGGAAGACGGTTTTTTCGCATAAAGCGGCCATGGCGAAGATAGCGGTTAGGCGGGAGCAAGGCCGATGAACTCATTCGCCCACGCCTGGTCCTCCACCGAAAGCGGCGGCTGGCAGGGGCCGGAATAGTCGATCCGACTGCGATAACCGGCCGCTTTATAGGTCTGGGCAATCGCTGCCTGAAGATCGAGCGGCACATCGGGATCGTCGCCCGCCAGGGGAATGCCAAATCGCGGGAGCGGTTCGCGGAGGCGATGAGGGTAGAGTTCGTAGCTGGAACGCGGCGGCCGAGCACGGTTGACGCATACAAGGTAATCGTACGCAGTGCGGCCCTCGACCAAAAAGTGCGGAACCGCCAGAACATGGGGGCCGACGCGAAGCAGATCAATCTCCACCAAGTGCGCGTTGCTGCATAGAACGTGACGCTGCGTCGCCAGATACAAGTCGCGACCCTGGCCCTGAAATTTATTCGTTGGACTGAGAACCTCGATCACGGTAACGACTTGCTGGTCGGAGAACAAATCGAGGATTTCAATGTAAGCCTCATGAATCTCCGGGCCAGGCGACTGGACAACCAAGGGTTCTTCCATTTCGGCAACTGCCGCGCCCCCCGATCGCTGCGGATGTTCTGATCGCTTGATCCAAACATCAGGGATGTATTGGCGGTCGGTGCCTTCCACGTACACCCGCTCTTCAACCGCGCGCTGGCAAGAGGAGCTGCAACTGGTCGGCAAGGTAGACGATTAATCGAGTATGCACCCCCGGCCAAAGCTGCGGATTCTCGAGATAGGGGTCCATGCCAGGAAAAATCATCGACATTAGGTTCTCCTTTAAGGCCAACCGCTCGAATTGTGGTGAAATGCCTCTATCAAGGATACCCTACCAGCCAGCGAAAAGGCAACCGGGGGGTGAAATATTTACGGTTTCAGTTTGCGTGCGACGGTAGGGAACGCCCTCCATGACATTCCCCTGCTACTTTCGTCGAAGCGCCAGTCTGTGTTATCATTGAAGTATTCCATTTCAGCCCCCTCGATTAGAGAGATTTCCGTTGTTACTCGGTCCCGTTTTTACCCGTGAAGTCGTGATTGCCCCACGGCGCACGCAGATCTACATCGCACGCAGTGCCTACGCGGCGGCTTTGTTGCTTTTGATCTGTACGGCCTGGCTGGTACTCACCGGCACGCAAATTGTCCGCGACGTGGGTGACTTGGCACAATTCGCCGGCCTGGTCTTCCAGATTCTCGCCCCGCTGCAACTGGCCCTGGCCGTCTTCTTCTCCGCCATGCTGGCCGCTAGTGCCGTCGCCCAGGAAAAAGACCGGCGGACCTTTGTCCTGCTGATGCTGACGAACCTTTCAAACCAGGAACTCGTGCTCGGAAAACTCCTGGCCAGCTTGCTGCATGTGCTGGTGATGTTTGCCGCCGGGTTACCGGTTTTCATGCTGTTATCGCTGCTGGGTGGAATTTCCGTCGGACAGATCGCGCGCACGGCGGCAGTCACGGCGGCAAGTATTATTGTCTGCGGCAGCCTCGGCTCGATGCTGGCGCTCTGGCGGGAAAAAACCTTTCAAGCCCTGGCCCTATTCGTGCTGATCCTCGTCCTTTGGCTTGCCTTGGGCGAGATGTTCGCCGCCAGTGTTCTTGGACACGCGCCAGCCGGTCTACCCGCCCACATCTGGGCGACGGCCGTCAGCCCCTGGCAGGCGATCCTGGCGGCCTCGCGGCCCGACACGCAGTCGATCCCTGGCTTGGAATGGCTCGGCTCGCCGATCTATCTATACC
>Ga0194056_10000211_pt1 | contig 29399 bp, 20 predicted proteins | sample SepL4413m_MetaG_FD_155458 | JGI IMG/M metagenome (GOLD analysis project Ga0194056, IMG submission 155458) | Anoxic zone freshwater microbial communities from boreal shield lake in IISD Experimental Lakes Area, Ontario, Canada - Sep2016-L442-13m | ecosystem: Environmental > Aquatic > Freshwater... | reverse complement strand
ATATTAATATAAAGCGCACCTATTCTGCAGACCTGGCCGACACAAAGATTCGTGACCTGATACCCGACATGTTGAAGGCACTGGAAGAAACCTATGAAGACTATCAAACCCTGAGTGGAAAATATTTTAAGTGGAATGGAACGGAAGCCTATGAGTATGATTATTCGGTTAAACAAGCTGAATTTAGTTTCAAAGTCCGCATCACCCAGTGGATGTGCTTCAAAGACGGTTCAATGTATATTCTAACCTATATCGCACCCGTGGGTCCCGATGATATGCGCGAGACTGCTTTGAAGATCATGAGGAGTATTGTGTTTTAATAATCGTTTAAAACGTTTAAGGGTTGGGGGGAAGAAGTTTAAGGTTTAAAGTCTAAGGTTTAAGGTTGAGGGGACTCTATTACTTTTTAACAGCACAACAATCCCGTGGACATCCGGATATCAGTTGTCATCCGACTCGATCCGCGTGATCCGTTTATCATCGCCCTGCCAACTTTCCTTCCCCTAATCCGTGTATCCATCTCCCTACCCAATTTGATTATTCCATTATATTTACAAAAAATGTTCGTTTATGTCAAGGTTGAAACAATTATTTGATTATTCCATTATATTTACAAAAAATGTTCGTTTATGTCAAGGTTGAAACAATTATTGGTTTTTCTTTTAGTACAACAATCTGTTTGTAGTTATGCCCAAAGTATAGCCATCAATACCACAGGATCTGCTGCACATAGTTCTGCCTTGCTGGATGTATCCAGTACCAACAAAGGCGTGTTGATCCCCAGGATTGCACTAACGGGTAGTACTGACAACACTACTATTCCCGGTGCCGCAACCAGTTTGTTGGTATACAATACCAGTACGGTTGCAGATGTTACAACGGGTTATTATTATTGGAGTGGTACGGCCTGGTTGCGCATGATCAGTGGCGCTGCCAATGCCTGGTTGGTGAATGGTAACAGTGGATTAAATGAAACAAATCATTTCATTGGCACTACCGATAATACAGCATTGGTGCTAAAAGTGAACAATCAAAAAGCCGGAAGGATTGCACCCAATGGAGCAGTTTTTTTGGGTTATCAATCGGGCAATGTAAACACCGCAGTCAGTAATACAGGAATTGGATTTCAAACACTGATAGCAAACACAACAGGAAATAAAAATACAGCGCTGGGGGTTGCTGCAATGTTTTCCAATATAACCGGTAATCAGAATACTGCAACCGGAATGGAGGCCCTGTATAATCAAACCAGCGGATCAAATAATGTGGCCAATGGATATCGTGCGCTTTACCAGAGTGGGGGTAGTGAGAATATTGCGATCGGTGCTTTTGCCCTGAGTACCAATGGAGGAGATAAGAATACCGTTACCGGATTTGAAACTATGGTCAACAATAGCACTGGTTCTAATAATGTTGCCAATGGATACAGAGCGCTTACGGCAAACATATCCGGAAATAAAAATGTGGCATTGGGAAATGATGCCATGTTAAGCAATAGTTCAGGATATTTTAACACAGCTACCGGCGCCGCGGTATTATACGGAAATACCAGCGGCTGGCAAAACACCGCAAATGGTTATCAGGCGCTTTTTTTCAATATCAGCGGAAACAATAATACTGCAGTAGGGTATAAAGCATTATTTGGAAACGGAGGTTCGGGCAATACGGCTGTTGGTGCCAATACCGGACAACCGATCCTTGTTACTACCAATTGCACGTTCATTGGTTATAATGCCAATGGAAATGCTTTCACCAATGCTACAGCCATTGGTGCCAATGCACTTGTAGAAGCCGATAATAGTTTGGTGTTGGGCAGTGCCGGCGTAAAGGTGGGAATTGGCGTTACTACACCGGCCAATCCTTTGCATATTATGGGCGGAGGGGATCAGCTTCAATTAGAGAATATTTCGGGTGCTGTTGGCATACAGTTTACCAATTTCGGTAGTCCCGTGGCAAGGTTTCGCCATGATCTGGATGGCAGCGGCGATTATCTGGAGATAGAAGGGTACTCACCCAATTTTGATAGTGTAGGACTGGTACTTCGGCAAAGCCGGTTGGGTATTGGTACCATGACGCCTACTGAAAAACTTTCGGTGAATGGTGCGGCGGTAAATGCTACCGGAGTTTGGGCGGTGTTCTCTGATGAACGCATCAAGACCATCAAGGGTGAATTCACTGATGGACTTGAACTGATCAAAAAGATCAGGCCCGTAAAATTTCTGTACAATGATAAGGCCCCATTCCAAAACGGAACAGAACAGATCGGCATCGTTGCCCAGGAGCTGGAAAAGCTGGCGCCTTATATGGTTACCCAAAAGAACTATGGAGGGTTCAACGACCTTCGCGAAGTAAATAATCAGGCTTATGTTTTTCTGCTCATCAATGCTGTTAAACAACAACAAGCGCAAATAGAAAAATTGCAGGATGAGAATGTCAGGCAAAAAAAATTATTTGAAGAGCAGGCGGCGGATATTAAGCGGTTGAATTTGGCGGTGTTTAAGGGGGAGAAATAATGTGATGATATGGAGACGTTTAAAACGTTTAAGGGTTTAAGTCGTTTAAGGTTCAGTGCCCATCCGTTCCAATCTGTGTATTCCGTGTATCCATTACTTTCAAGTTTCCACGCTTTGCTTGGAATCTACCCTACGCTTCAATTTCGAGCGAAGCAAGAAATCTGAATCATTTACATAATATACCCTGTCATTCCGAGTGAAGCGAGGAAACTGAATATCGTTTAAAACGTTTCCTTCCCAGCAACGTCTCCTGCAAGGGACGTTGCGTCAAGTTATACGCAACGTCCTCGGCCAACGCACAAATCAGCAGAGAGACGTTGCTGGAAAAAAATAACGTTTAAAGCGTTTAAGGGTTTAAGTCGTTTAAGGTTCCGTGGTCATCCGTCTCAATTCGTGTCATCCGTGTATCTATTACTTTCAAGTTTCCTCGCTTCGCTCGGAATGACAGGGAACTTTTAGTAAAGCAAACAGACTTCTCGCTTCGCTCGAAGTAGAAGTTGTGTGAAGCCCGATCCGCCTCAATCCGTGTATCCATTATAACGTTTAAAACGTTTAAGGTTCTGTGGACGCTAATATTTTTTAACAGCACTACAACCCCGATGAATATTGGGATTGTAGCGCTGTTTGAATTTCTATAGTCTCCTCACCAGCTACCGTTACTTTTTAATAAAAACAAATTCTCCACCCTCATCACCCACATTTTTTATTGCTGCATATTGTGGAAGGTTATCAGAGTTGTTGAGTATAGCATCGTAGAAACTATCGAACAGCTTCTTAGCACTCATGTATTTTTCGGTATTACCCTGTAAATTCTTTTTCAGGTAGAACAGGAACTTGCTATTATCGGGGACGGGTTCTAGGTTACCACTGGCCATTACTTTTCGGCTCGCTACTTGATATTGTTTTTGAATAGCCTTACCCGCATCGCCAGGTAATTGCCGGGTAAAAGCTCCACTGAAACAAGCATCGGCGATGACCAGGATATGTTTTGCACTGCTGCGTTTCAACGAAATATTTATATCGCTGGCCGATATATAACTTGAAGTAACCCCTCGCTTTGCCGATATGGGGATCCAATAGCCATCCACATCTCCAAACTTATCCTTCTCTGCTGTACCATGACCTGCATAAAAGATCACCAGATTATCATTTTCGGTTAGGGTGTTGCAGCGATGCACGATGCGCTCCATGATTTCTTCGCGACTGCGATTATACAAAGTGTCGATATCCTCCTTATTGAATGTGTATTGGGATTCCAGGATACGCTTCAGTTCTCTTGCATCCTTTACCGGATTTTGAAGGCTGGGAATTGATCGATCGGAATAATTATTTTCTGCAATGAGTATGGCGTAATATTTAGGCGCGGCATCTAGTAAAATCGGTATTTCTACCTCAGTCCTTTTCACCATGGCAGTGCCATTGATCGTAAATGTCTTTGAAGCTGTATTTCCATTATTATCTGTTGCGCTAATAACAATGGTATTCACCCCGGGTTTTAAAGTAAGTTTACTGATGAACAATCCATCCTCTTCAATCTTGCCAATATCTTTTCCATTGATTTTTACATTGGCAATCCCCGATTCATCCTTTGCCCTGCCCGTGATCTGCGTGGCAGTAATATCTGCTTCAATCTCGAAGCTTCTGGAGGGGGCCGGACTGATCAGTTCTATTAACGGTGGAGTTTTATCCGTTTGTACATATACCTGTTTCTTCTTGCCTAAACTGGCAAGCGCATCTTTAACGTCGGATTGCATAGGATTGATCACGAGCGCTTGTTCATATACAGCAGTGGCTTCATCCAGCCTATTCAGCTTTACAAAACAGTAACCCTTTATGGATAGGACGGTGGTATAAAAAGACTTGAAAAACATAACCGTCTTTTCTGTTTCGGTGATATTGGAACTATACGATTTCAATACCGCATCAAGAAGGCTCAAAGCTTCCTCATATCGGTTATTGGGAATTGATTCGCCAATGGCCTTAAAAAAGCTTTTGTAATAGCTGTATTTTTCTTTAGCCAAAACCATTTGACCAATTTTTGAAGCCAAGTACATATCTATATATTTTTTTGCCCCTTCAAAATTTAAGGTGCGTACCATTGGCGATATAATTTCCTGTGAATAACCTTCCCCATAAGGCGCTGAAATACATTTTTCAAATTCTTTGATGGCGTTAGGATAGTCACCTTTATAAGAGAACACTTGGCCCCTTCCCGCAAAGGCCCCCATTCCTTTGGGGTCTAGTTGAATGCTGATATCGTACTCTACCATCGCTGAATCAATTTCTCCTTCCATGGCATAAGCCTGCCCCAAACAGGTATGGTAGTAAGCATTGTTCGGAGCTTTTAAAACGCCTGCTCTAAGATCCCTTATGGCTAGGTCGGCTTGGCCATGGGCGGAATACAAATTTGCGCGGCTCATGGTAAATGAACTCTTGAGCATATCACACTGGTCTCCGCAGCATTCTTCAGCTATCATTTGGGTGAGCATCTGTATACACAATTCGGTGTTTCCGGCTTGTGAATATTCTATTAAGGAGTTTTGGAAAGGCTTGATCCTTTTTAAGTAATCTGCCGTGCACTTTGCGTTCTTCATTATACTCCTAACCGATTGTGCCTGTAACGAACAAGACAATAAAACCAACGTAAAGGACAGTAGCATCTGACGAATTTTCATTTCAATGATTTTATTGTTATTAAATAGGAATATTTATTATACAATTCTTACTTTATTTATGCTCCAGTTCTATAAAAAAACACAATACGGCATTACCCTCTGCAGGTGCTTCAAAAGCGATCTTATCATCTTCAAATTTCACTTTCTTAAGGTCAAGCAGCCTGTCGCCCAATTTATCTTTCACCGCTTCATAAATAGAACTCTTTGATTTACCGATATATTCCATCAGTCCTTCAAAATCAATTTCCGATTTACTGTACAGCACACAGATATTTTCTTTGCCTCGCGCCATACTCAGTCTTGCATGTTTGCTCTCGGAAGGAAGATAATAGGTGGCATTGGCCGAATTTACGGCGGCACTTACAGCAGGGGAATAAGGAAATAGCCTCGATAGGTCTCCCTTATCATCTTCTCCAAACACATAGATATAGGAAGGCGCATTGGTACTGAACTTTATTTTAAAGGCCGTACCGCCTGGATAGGTTTCAATGAATTTATACAAACTGTAATCTGCCTTATCATCATCCTCAACGATGATGCTGCGGGTATTTACTTTTTTTCTTTCTACCAGCATTTCTGTTTCATCAAGTTTGATGAATTCAAAATTGCCAGATAGTTTGGGCTTCTCCGTTTCAAAGTCCATCATCTCTACCGCATAATTACCATAACGTATCATCTGCTCATAACTCAACCAGAAAAACCCCATATTGGCCCAACTGGTTCCCCAGCTATTCATGATCTCAAAGGAGCCGCCATTCTTTTCATCATCATAACCTACCACACAAAGGGCGTGGTTTCCTTCAAAAACATCATTGGGCGCAGGTGTCCAAATACCGGATGCAGGGAGCGTGAATAATGAATGGTAACATTTCAAACTGATCACTACCGGCTTGTTCTCCGATAGGCTTTTCTTAATTTTTAATACATCGTCTTTGGTAACGGTACCATAATTATCATTGATTGAAACATAATCCTTGATCTTATACGGATCCGCTTTGGATATTTCAGTAATTGCCGAGATCGTTTCTGTGCAATCGGTGGGACCTTCTTTTTTCAGCATCACGCCTGTTTTGCTCATCACCCGCATCGCTTCGGTGATATTGGATCCTTTGCTGCAATCAGCATCAGTTGGATGCTTTATTTTATAATATAGGTATCCGGGTGAAAATACATGTTGATTGATTTCGTCGGTATCGCTTAGCTTATTATGTATGGCATAGCTAATGGTACGGGCCCCATAAGCCGAGCTCCATGCCACACAAGTACCGAACAGACCCTGATTGCCGGGTGTGGGGGCATATTTTTTCAATGACCAGGCAGCAGGAAGTTCGGCGAGATCGCGGGTAGCCCTATCGGGCGCCCTTAATACTTTTTTAAACTCGGTCTGCGTTGTTTTGTCGCCAGTAGCATGTTGCGCGGTTAACAGCATTGAGCAAAACATAGCTGTGATCAGGAAAAGCAAATTTTTAATCATGGTTTTTTTATTTTAAACTATTGAAGATCTCTTCTATTTTATTTTCATCGGGTTTTCCATAAGTATAGTACAATTGCATATACACTTCTTTTAGTATCGTAGATTCATCTGCATGGCCCATGGCGCTTTTCACTGCTTTGATCACCGAGGCACAGGTTTCTCGGGTAATAAAGGAGGGGTTGATGGTTGCGATCTTTTTAATTACATTGTTATCCGTTGTATACTGATTGACTAACCCGAGTTTCAGTTCGCCCGCTTCAATGCTATAAAGCTTTTCTTTGAAAACAATATCTTCTCTAGAAATATTCAGATACTCGTCATTTGCGAACAGTCGATGATTGATGGGTTCCTTTGAAAGTAATTGCAGGAAGAAATAACAGGTATTATTATCCGGCTTCAGTTTCATGTATCTTGGTAAACGTATTTGCAGGCTATCAATGATTAGAATTTTGTTATTGATAGAAGGGTCTGTTCTGAAATAGCTAGCCAGGTCCATCGCCCACTCATTAATTGCTCTTGTACTAAGCCTCATACGCTGCCCATTCATTTTCAGGAAATCTTTGATCAGTAGGGTAAAACTATTTTCTTTGTTGGGCTGTGCATTGGCTGCTGAAACAACCAACCTTCCCTTGCTGGGGTGTAGGAGTATGAGCAAGCTTTCCTTTGTGGCAAAAGTCACCTTATCCAACAGGTCAAGTTTAGAACCCACGGTTACAGCTTTGCCATCTTTTTTAGTAACGCCCCCTTTTACCACCGTCACAAAATAGGGATCTTGGGCAAATGTGGTTGCCGACCAACATAGGAATATCAGCGATAGTATATAATTTCTCATTGAGGTTTCTTAAAATGTTTTTGATAAAAGTTGATGAAAAAATTCACAGCACATAAATAAGTTAGTAATAAGGCCATATTCAACTGAACCGAAAATACTAATGAAGAAAGGATCACCATTAAAAGGCAGATCCCTGAAAATGAGATATAATTATTGACAAAAATTTCCATCAACAGGGCTACCCAGGGGCCTTTCTTTAGATCGGGTGCTGCTACTTTCCCGAAGAATAAATGATAACTGATCACACTCATCACAAAGATCATGAACAAAGCCCATAACCAGTTGGCGTGTGCACCATTGCGTAAAGTAAGATAGCTGTTCAGCAGTATCAACGGCCCGGGCATATCTCCCACAATAGAACTGTGCACATCGGTATCAAAATTTCCGATCACGATGAAATTATTTTTCAGGAACTGGTTGTAGAAACCAGGTGTGGCTTGTGAAAGGATCAGCAACTCTCCCAGGTTAAAATAAGGATACTCTTTACTCTTATACAACTGATCGGGCATGATATAATACTCAGGAAATATCGATTTAAAATTCAGGAAGGAAGAGGGGTAGGCGCTGTTGTCCAGTGTTTCCAACAATACCAGCGGGGTAGTTTTAAGGCTATCCTTATACAGCAGTTTGAATTTAGCAAAACGACCGGTATAGGTCATGAAATCCGACAAAGCAGTGGGTACAGCAAGGAAAGGTTGCTGCACAGTATCGTGGGTAAGATGATAAGGGAAGAGCAGGTTATTACAACGGTTGGTTGCTGCAAGAAGTGCTGAATCATCATCACTGGGGTATTCCAGAAAAACATCGCAAAGTGCGAAATAATGGTGGTTGCCATTATCTGCTAGTAGTTTGAAGAATTGAGCAAGTTTGGTCCTGTCGGTGATGCTTATATCGCCGTATTCATTGGGGTCGCTCTGCAGTTTCAGGTCTTTCGATACATTGATGAACACAAACTTGTGATCATAGTGTGGTTTGCTGTTGAAGAGCGATTTCTCCAGCTTGTTCACCTTAGATAATATACCCTCATCGGCATCAGTGGTATATGCACCATTATTCAACAGCCAGAGGCAAATGAATAATAATATACCATGGCCAATGGATATCAAGTAATAAAAGCGTTTCCCAATTTTTAGCATTAAGCAGTAGGGTGACGAAACAGTCTCTTATTGGGTCTTTGTATGTGATTCATACAAATGACTAATACTTTGCGTGTGTTTCGTATTTTGAAATGATTGAAAATAAAGGTAGTGTATTGTTTTTAGGGTAAATATTAATGTTGTGATCTAAAAAGACACGCTAAAACTGAAATCAAAAATTCTGATCTCAACGACTATGTAGAAATATCACGACAGAAGAAAAATTTGGCGGTATCTGAATTATAGCTCGATTAAATATGCAACCCTCTCATCTAATGTAGAAATTCGTCTAGGGATATATGTGATACCTTCGCTGCAACGTCATTTACGCTTCAATTTCGAGCGAAGCGAGAAATCTGAATCATTTATATCATATACCCTGTCATTCCGAGTGAAGCGAGGAAACTGAATATCGTTTAAAACGTTTAAGGGTTTAAGTCGTTTAAGGTTCTGTGGTCATCCGCCTCAATCCGCATCATCCGTGTATCTATTACTTACAAGCTTCCTCAAAGGAGCGAAGGATTCATACAAAATACAGGTTTCCTCGCTTCGCTCGGAATGACAGCGAGCTTTCAGTAAAATAAACAGACTTCTCGCTTCGCTCGAAGTAGAAGTTTTGTAAAATTCAATACGTTCCCATCCGCCTCAATTCGTGTCATCCTTGTATCTATTATTTTATAGTTTCCTCAAAGGAGCGAAGGATTCATATAAAATACAAGTTTCCTCGCTGTGCTCGGCTTCTCTCACTACGCTTCAATTTCGAGCGAAGCGAGAAATCTGAATCATTTAGATTATTTACCCTGTCATTCCGAGCGAAGCGAGGAAACTGAATATCGTTTAAAACGTTTAAGGGTTTAAGTCGTTTAAGGTTCTGTGGCCATCCGTCTCAATTCGTGTCATCCGTGTATCTATTACTTTACAGTTTCTTCAAAGGAGCGAAGGATTCACATAAAACACAAGTTTCCTCGCTGTGCTCGGAATGACAGGCTTTATTTTAAATAATAATTAGATTTCTCGCTTCGCTCGAAATAGAAGTTGTGAGCCGTTATTTTCACAAGATTTAAGGTTGTAAAGGACTTTGATAATTTATTAATAGAAGAAATCTTTGCAATAATAAATTGTTGATCATAGTGCATACACCAGGAGCTGTTTATTATGTATATATTGTTACCAACCCTAACAAAACCACATTATATATTGGCGTTACCAATAATTTACGGGCTCGAATACTTGAACATTGGGAGAATAGAAATAAGCCTGAAACATTTGCTGGCAGATATTTTTGTTATCATCTAATCTACTATGAAACATTTCAATATATTCAAGTCGCCATAGCTAGAGAAACAGAAATTAAGAAATGGAACCGATCAAAAAAAGAAGCGCTGATACAAACCAAAAATCCCGAATGGATTTTCTTAAACGAAAAGATCTGTGGGCACTGGCCTCCGAAAAAACAATAAAACGCTATTAGCTACTCCAACTTCGAGCGAAGCGAGAAGTCTGATTCTTTTATACTCAATCACCCTGTCATTCCGAGCGAAGCCAGGAAACTGAATATCGTTTAAAACGTTTAAGGGTTTAAGTCGTTTAAGGTTCTGTGGTCATCTGCCTCAATCCGCGTATTCAGTGTATCTATTACCAATCGGGATAAAGATGACTGTAGGTTTTTTTATTATTCTGCCTCCTATAGTGAGGAGACCGTCAATTTATAGCAACTATGAACTATAATTTAAAAGTTTCCCCGCTCTCTCCAGATCTTCCGGCGTATCGATCTCAATCCCCATATATTCGGTCACGATCATTTTTAAGGGGACTCCGTTCTCGAGATAACGAAGGCATTCTATTTTTTCTGTGGCTTCCAGTGGACTCATGGGCCAGCGGGTAAATTGCAGTAAGGCGTTTTTGCGAAAAGCGTATACGCCTATATGTTCGTAATACACCGGAGTGGTATTTTTATCGCGGTGATAAGGTATGGCCGAGCGGCTGAAGAGTAACGCGTTATTGTTTTTATCTACCGCAACTTTTACATAGTTGGGATCCTGAATAAACTTTTCTTCTTTTAGCACTTGCATCAGAGAAGCTACCTGTACTGAAGCATCATCAAATACCTGGAGCAGTTTTTCCAATGGTTCTTTTTGAACAAAGGGTTCATCACCTTGTACATTCACCACAATATCCAGTTCAATATCTTCAATGGCTTCGGCAATACGATCGCTTCCGCTTTCATGTTCGCGCTTACTCATGATCGCGCGGCCACCATGATCTACAATTTCCTTAAAAATGATATCGCTGTCGGTAACCACCATCACTTCATCAAATAATCCGGTGGCTACGGTATTGTCGTAGGTATGCCGGATCACAGTTTTATTACCCAGCTGTTGCATCAGTTTGGCAGGAAAACGAGTGGCCGCATAGCGCGCCGGTATCATGGCAATTTTCTTCATGTGGTAAATGCGTGGTTACAAAGTTACCGATAACTCTTGTGAGCAGGATTAAAACCGTGGGATTACCTTTAAAAATAATACCACGATGATCACCAGTAAACTGATTCCCGAAATGATCCGACCGTGAAGCCTGTCTCCCTGGTTATACGTATAGGCCTGGTTTCCATCGGGCAGGGTTCTTTTGGAATGGGTCAGTATCCAACCAACTACCAGTCCGAATAACCCACCCAACAAGGCCGAAATATACCCGGTAATGATCAGTAAGATCTGTGATTGTTCGGGTTTAGATAGTTCATTGATCCTTTTTTCGCGGAATGTTTCCAGGGTATTATTGTCGATTGTATAACCCCGGTCGTGCAAGATCTTTTGTGCCAACTGAAAATCAAGTCGCCCCCATTCATCAGGTTTACTCAGGATCTCCATCAACTCGGTATCACTGAACGCAAAAAGATAATGATCGGCGCCGATCTGATCAACCTGCATCCGGTAATAATCATCGAGTACCTGATTGGCTTTTAAAAAATCGGAAGACCTGATCTTGATGCGTGTTTCTTGTTGCATGGGATCATGGGCAAAACTGGCATCGAAGAATTTTGCATCATCATCGAGCTCAAAAAAAATACCCGCTTGTTTCAGTTTTTCTGCAATATCGCGGGCGATATCGGGGTCTTTAAATTTTTGAAAAGTAAGCAGCTCGTTGGTCATGGGGTATTTTAAAACGTTTAAGACGTTTAAGGGTTTAAGTCGTTTAAGGTTGGGGTAGAGTAAAGTTGGTCCCGAAAGCATTCGGGACTAACTGCCAACTGCTAACTGCCAACTTCTTTTCTATCTCCCATAATCATCCCCAAACTCATCCGCATATTTTTCATAGCGTTTGATCAGGGCGATATTCTTTTTTTCAATTTCGGTAAGATCGGTCTTTACATCTACTGTATGCGGAATGTACCAGTCCTTGTCTTCAAACTGTTCTCTTAGTTCTTTCTTTTTAAAGCAATAACCATGGCGGGCAAAAATTTCATTGCGCATCATCTGCAGATCGGCTTTCAGCATATTGGCTACTTCCTCATCTTTCAACAATACCTTGGAAGCCTGTGGGTACATGCCCACATCAACCAAGTACACGAAGGCTCGGCGCTTGAGTGAAAAATCTTTTGACTGCACCTGCGCAGTAGGGTTATTCGGTTTCCATGATCCGCTGAGGGAATCGGGAGCCTGGCTGTTGAAAGAAAAACTGAATGCTCCGTCGTACTGATCATCGCCGGGTTCTTTGGCCTGGGCGGTATAGATGCCATTGCTGAATTGAACCGTTCCGCTGAAGGGTCGGTCGTTGCCACCTACTACAGATCGGCCTTCAATGGTATCAGCCACAGCACGGGTGATGAGCAGGGTGATCTTATTATTACCAAAGCCACCCACATAGGATCCGATCAGGGTTGAATATCCGGGTATGGTAAGTAAACTATCTACGGCAGTTTTTTCGTCCGTGTTTTTTGATTTAGGTTTACAGCCGGTAAAGAGTAAAAAAGAAAAACTGAGGAGTAGCAGGATTTGTTTCATGATCTTCGTTTTAGGAAAAATACAGTTTTGACCGCAACATTCAAAAACATATCGAAACTATTTGGGTTGGCCGCACTGGCATTTTTCTCTTTCCTGATGTTGCGCATTATCTTTTATTATATTCCACCCCAGGATGATGTTGCGTTTTTACAACTCAAACAGGAGTATATCCATATCGATTCCTGGCGCATCGCCTTCTTTATTCATGTGTATACCAGTATGCTGGTATTGCTGGCCGGGTTTACACAGTTCTCGGGAAGGTTGTTGCGTCAGCAACCTAAACTGCACCGCTTGTTCGGGTATATCTATATCATTGATGTGTTGATGGTTACCGGTCCTGCAGGAATGCTAATGAGTTTTTATGCCAATGGAGGAATTAGCTCGCGTATTGCCTTTGTATTATTATCGGTGTTGTGGATGGGATCAACTGCCATGGCTTTGTACCAGGTGAAAAAGAAAAATTTTAGGGCACACCGTTTCTGGATGATCCGCAGTTATGCGCTTACGCTTTCGGCAGTAACCTTGCGCATCTGGAAAGTAGTGCTGGCCAATTATACCGATATCCACCCTCTCGATCGTTATCGTATCATTGCCTGGCTGGGATGGGGGTTGAATTTGTTGCTGGCGGAGGGAGTTATTTATTATTACAGAGAAAAAAATTCATAGTTGGCAGTTTGCAGTTAGCAGTTGGCTGAGATTTCGTTTGCAGGATGAATAATCAATTTGAATGTATTGCTCCCGAAAGCATTCGGGACTAACTGCCAACCGCCAACTTTCCCAAAAACAACTGCTTTTATACACACCTAATCCACAACCCGCCTGCGATACATTTAGATAATATAAAGTTCACAATTTCTTCATGTCCATGATGGAGCTTGCTGCTATTAAATTATTAAGCACGATGTATCCAAGCAAAACCATACTTTCTCTTACTGCGGATCTTTTGGCCAATGGCGCTTTTAGTCATCTTCCCGATGATGAAATAACGGGTATTCATCAGGAGATCATGAAACTACAGGAGCCGCTCACGCGTATACAGCAAAATCTTTTGCTCAGCATTTGGTATCGAGCTGATGCGGGAAATATTCCAACTTCATTATTATATCGATGCAATACTGTGTTGCAACAATTCGGTCGTAACCCAATTGAAGCGTTATCATTTGAATTTGAAATGGAATTATTAGACTAACGCTAAAGAGTAATTTCTTTCTCCAGTATTTTGTTCACGAATCTATTGAAGTTTATAGCAGATTTAAATTGATGATTAAACTATTTATAGAAATGCCTCAACCTTAAACCTTAAACGTCTTAAACCCTTAAACGATCCAAATACCAACACTACAACGATTTCCCCGTTACTTTCCAGCTATAATTTCCTCCCTGATTTACAATACCCCAATAATCGAATGAACCTACATTTCGGTCGCCATTTGCATTGAGCAATACCGCACCGGTGATACCAAAATATTGGTTGGATTCATGACTAAAGTCGGTTTTGAGTTGAGTAAAATTATCCATCACTCCCGGATAAGAAGAAATGGTACGGCCGATCACCCACATGGCATCATACACTGATAGTGCATATGCATCGGGACTAATACCGGTGATTGATTGTATAGCGGTGATAATCCTGTTGAGATTGGGGTGTGCTTCTGTTGGCAGGCCGAAATTAGGAGCAAAGAATCCGGTTGTTACCGCAAAATTTCTAGCATTTACATCGGCTAGTAGTGCAGCACTTTGTACCATACCATCGCCACCATACCAGTTCACCGAACTAAGTACGGGATCGCTTGCAGCCTGACGGAATAGGACAACGAGTTCATCGAATGAGGCAATATAAACGCCAACTCCACTGGCTCCATAGGTGGTACTGTATTGTTGAATACGGGTATGTAGTTGCGCGATCAGTGCAGAAAAATCGGTGATATTAGTACTATATGGACTAATAGCATCTGCCTGTCCGCCCAATGCAGTAAAACCAGCGTTTACTCGTGTCTGTAATCCTATATTCCCGTCATCATTGCGGGCCATAGTGATGAGCATTCTCTTTCCGGCAGCATACATGCTTTTGCTCATGGCAGCACCTTCTACGGCATCGCCCGGACAAAAACGAAATATTGCGTCATCCGGAATAGAAAGGCTTGAAGCGGTACTGCTCTGACTCACGACCAGGATCTTATTGTCATTGGCAAACTGTCGAACAACAGCGAGTTCAGCACTGGATTGCGGGCCAATGAATACACGAATTCCATTGTCATTAAATCCTCGTTGCATAGAATTTTTGGCTGAGCTGGTATCTAATTGAGTATCGAATACCACTGTAGAAAGTCGAAACTCCGATCCTCGTTCGGTGAGATAATTGTTCACATCAACCAATGCAAGATTCATTGCCGCCTGTGAGTTCTTTCCCAAAGATGACCAACTGCCGGTAATGGAATAAAGTCCACCAATTTTTAGCGTAGTGATACCAGGTGTTGTATCGGTTTTTTTGCAAGAAAACAGCATACTTAGGATAAGGAGCATGCAGATGCCGGTTAATTTTTTCATAAAGGTTAGATTTAAGGATAAAAATGTCGGCGCAAAGATAGGATAAGAATGTTGGAACTTCGACCCGAAAGATCGTTGTAACAGCAAGTTCATAGTTTTAGCTCATGGCTAATAGTTGCTTTAAATTTATAATCTATACTGTTTCTGGAAGCGTCATAACCTTAAACGATTTAAACCCATAAATGAATGAAACGTTTTCCTATATTTATCCCCTAAACCTTTGCTCATGAAGAAACCATCACTTTTACTACTGATATGTATGATCAGTATCTTATTTGTTGAAGCGCAATCCAACTTAGCCAGAAAAAAGATCTCATTGAATGATTTAAAAGATAAGATCGCCGGCGGCTGGGCAGGTAAAATGATTGGAGTTACTTACGGTGCACCACATGAGTTCAGGTTTCAGCAGGCCATCAATACCGATACTATAAAATGGGCCCCTGCCGATATCAAGGGAAGCATCTGGCAAGATGATCTTTATGTACAGCTCAGCTTTTTAATGGCTATGGATAAATTTGGTATCGATGCGCCCGCCAAAAATTTTCAGGAGATGCTGGCGAAAGCAGGTTATCCTTTATGGTGCGCCAATATGCAGGCCCGCAAAAATTATTATGATAGTATTTTTCCACCCGCATCCGGAGATCCGGAAAATAGTTTCAGAGCAGATGATATCGATTTTCAGATAGAAGCCGATTATATCGGATTCATGAATCCGGGATTGCCACAGAATGTAGTGGATATCTCCGGGAAAATAGGACATATCATGAATTATGGCGACGGAGTATACGGTGGCATCTTTGTGGGTTCACTGTACAGCACCGCTTATTTTGAAAATGATATCAATAAAATTATTGAACAGGCCCTGCATACCATTCCGGCAGAATCTGATTATGCAAAAATCGTTCGCGATGTGATCAAACTGCATAATCATTACCCCAATAACTGGAAAGCCGCCTGGAAGGAACTGGACGATAAATGGGGCGATGAAGACATCAGTGGTGCGGGATCGAAATTTAATATTGATGCCAAGTTAAATGGAGCGTATATCGTGATGGGACTTTTATATGGTGAAGGAGATGTGTACCGCACATTAGAGATCACCACCCGCTGCGGACAGGATGCAGATTGCAATCCTTCCAATGCCATGGCGGTTTTGGGCTTGATCAAAGGATTCAGTGCACTTCCGGCCGACATGCAAAAAGGCGTTAAGGATATTGGTGATTCGATCTTTATCAATACCAGCTATTCTTTCAACAGTGCAGTAATAGCAACCGATCAATATGCCTTGCAGCTGACGCAAAAAAAAGGAGCCTATATAAAAAATGATACGATCTATATTCCCAATCAACCATTGAAACCCGCGGCATATGAAGTATCGTTTCCTAAACTGGTATACGACAGATCGGTTCCTGTATTTTCAAAACCGGATTGGGTGTTCAGCAGTAACTGGAAAACTTATATAGAAAAATCATGGGATGGAAAATCTGAAAGAGATCAGGCGATCTATGCTAACAAAGCGGGAGATGTAATGGAATTTAATTTCAATGGCACAGGAATATCTTTAATGGGCAACTGGGTTAAAGACGGAGGCAAGGCCGATGTATACCTCGATGGTAAATTCCAGCGCCGTGTCAATACCTATTATAATTACGCAGCACAGGAACATCGCGATGTAAGCATCTGGCATAAATTTCAACTAGCCCCCGGTAAGCATACCTTTAAATTAGTAGTGGCCGGAGAAAAGCATCCCGATTCTATGGGCGCCAATATTTATCTCACCCAGGCCATCTTGTTTAAAACAGGAGATAAGAAGAGTGAGGGGTATCGGTTTACGTTTGAGAAATGATACGTCAGTTGGCGGTTGGCAGTTAGTCCCGAATGCTTTCGGGAGCAATGCATCCCTTCTCAGCAACGTCTCCTGAAAGGGACGTTGCGTTAAATGAATACACAACGTCCTCAGCTATACTCAAGCTCAGAGAGAGACGTTGCTGTGAAATCAATAAAATCTAAGCCAACTGCTAACCGCCAACTGCCAACTGATTTCTATCACTATTTCTTCTCAAACTTAAACCTCGCCTTAATCCCGTTTCCCACAAAATTAAGCAGGTAAAACCCTCCGGGTAATCTGTCAATATTGATGCTATGCAAACTGCTTAGCGCATTGGCGGGCAATGCTTCTTCATATAAATGTCGGCCCAATGCATCGGTAATATACAATGACATGGCAGGATGATTCTGCAATAATTTCAAATACAATACAGTGCCTGCAGGTACAGGATACAATTTCATTTTTGAAAGTGACGGGTCAGCATTTTGTAATGCTGTGCTGAAATTGATCGTGATCAGCATAGAATCTTTCATGCTGGGTATTTGCACCGAAACAGCCTTGGCCCAAACGGTACCGTTGGTTATAGGCGTAACCAGCCCTATTGCATTGATGGTAGCCGTGCCGGTTACCGGAACAATGCTCCAGGTAACGGCCTGGTTGGCAGCAATGGGAAGTATGGTGGCTACCATTAGCAGGTTACCCCCAGCGCTATTGATCACGGCAGGCACACCGCCTTGTGTTGATACGATCAATGAGGTGATCGTAACAGACTGGTTGCTGATACTGATCAGCATAGAATCCTTCATACTGGGTGTTTGAACTGAAACAGCTTTCGCCCAAACGGTACCGTTAGTGATTGCGGTAACCAATCCTGTTGCACCGATCGATGCCGAACCCGTAACCGGAACAATACTCCAGGTTACCGCCTGATTGGCGGTAGCAGGAAGAATGGTAGCGATCATTTGAAGTGTGCCGCCAATCGTGTTGATCACCGCAGGTACAGCGCCCTGTGTTGAAACGATCAATGCAGTAATGGGAACGGTCTGATTGCTGATGGTGATCAGCATAGAATCTTTTATGCTGGGTGTTTGAACTGAAACAGCTTTCGCCCAAACGGTACCATTAGTTACGGCGGTTACTAAGCCTGATGCACTGATTGTAGCTGTACCGGTAACAGGAACGATACTCCAGGTTACCGCCTGATTGGCGGTAGCAGGAAGAATAGTAGCTACCATTTGCAGTGTTCCACCATTGGTATTGATCACGGCGGGCACAGAACCCTGTGTTGATACAATTAATGAGGTAATGGGAACTATTTGGTTGCTGATGGTGATCAGCATAGAATCTTTTATACTGGGTGTTTGAACAGAAACAGCTTTCGCCCAAACGGTACCGTTAGTAATTGCGGTTACTAATCCTGCTGCACTGATCGATGCCGTACCGGTAACCGGAACAATACTCCAGGTAACAGCTTGGTTGGCGGTAGCGGGCAGTATGGTGGCAACCATTTGCAGTGTACCTCCATTAGTATTGATTACAGCTGGTACAGAACCCTGTGTTGATACAATTAGTGAAGTGATGGGAACTATTTGGTTACTGATGGTGATCAGCATAGAATCTTTTATAATGGGTGTTTGTACCGAAACAGCTTTCGCCCAAACGGTACCGTTGGATATGGCGGTCACTAATCCTGTTGCACTGATTGATGCCGTACCAGTAACCGGAACGATACTCCAGGTAACGGCTTGGTTGGCGGTAGCAGGAAGAATGGTGGCGATCATTTGAAGCGTGCCGCCATTGGTATTGATCACGGCGGGCACAGAACCTTGTGTTGATACGATCAATGAAGTAACGGGAACTGTCTGATTGCTGATGGTGATCAGCATGGAGTCTTTCATCGATGGCGACGCCACGGAAACAGCTTTCGCCCAAACGGTCCCGTTAGTCACTGCGGTAACCAGTCCGGTAGCGCTGATGGTAGCGGTACCGGTCACGGGAACGATACTCCAGGTCACCGCCTGATTTACAGTAACCGGTAATAAGGTGGCGATCATTTGAAGTGTGCCCCCATTGGTATTGATCACGGCAGGTACACTTCCTTGTGTAGATACTACAATTGATGTAACAGGATTACTTTGATTGCTCAGGGTAAGCTGCATAGAATCCGAAAGGGTGGCATCCACCACGGAAACTGCCTTCGCCCATACGGTACCGTTAGATACCGCTGTAACCAGTCCGCCCACACTAATGGTTGCGCTACCCGTACCAGGAACGATACTCCAGATTGCGGCCTGACTGGCGGTTAACGGGAAGATACTATCGATCATTTGTAATGTACCGGCAGGTGTACTGATGGTAGCCGGAACATTGTTCTGGGTGGCCACCTTCATAGAAAATAACCCACCGGGTGTAATGTCTTGCGCATATGCCCGGTATTCAAGTCCGCGATTCTCGTACCACAAGGCTACTGCCTCATGATCATTCAAAGCCGTAAATCCAAAACGTCCTTTTGGTGTGGAGCCTCCGGCGGTAGTAGAGCTTAATTCAATTCGGTTTCCGCTCCATACAAATGCACCATTGGCATCCAGGCGGGTAGCATATATCTTATAGTTCACGTCATAGCTCATGAACACAGGGGCATCATTTACCAGAGATACATTGCCTACCTGAGAATCGAAGTTTGCACTGATGGGATATATATTGAGTGCGCCTGCACCCAGCAAACGCGCTCCGGTAGATTTTAAAAATTTCTGAACATAAACGCCATACTGACTTTGCAGCGTATTGCTAAAAGAACATAACGACCATACATAGGGCGAACCGGGGTTAAGGGCCATATTGGTATTTTGTTGATAAGGGTCACCACCCAATGTATTGGTACTGAAATTAGAACCATTGATGCCATATGGGATGGCGCCATCGGGGTTGATGCGTTGTAACCAGGAGTTGAAGCGGCTACTCGGACTGCTATAATATCCGCAGTAAGTAGTATCATTTTCTGCTGTTACTGAATAGTACCTTGCCCCAGAAGTTGTTTCGGTACCCAATTGTACCGGTGCGGCAAATAGGGGATTACCATTATTGTCGTACCGCTGTGAATACAAAAGAGTAGAGATACCACTTAATCTTTTTTGGAAGATCATATTGAAGGTGCCTGCCAGATTAGGTACTATTTGTCCGCGGGTAGTAAGCGTGGTGCCTACTTTTACAATTACCGGACTTGCCCATGCCAGGGTTCCGCTGGTAGTGATTTTTTGCAGATTAAGGGTATTGGTGGTTGATTCATTCCAGGCTACGGCTACTTCTCCATTGGTGAGCGCTCCGGGATAAGGCGCCAATCCGTCACCAAGTACTATACCATCCGGTCCCCATAATGCTGCACCGGCCTGATCTATTTTATACATCACAGCACTTAATCCGCCATTGCGTTGATCTTGAAAACCGATGATGAGGTTATCGCTGGCGTCTTTACAAATATTAAATACATAGGTTGCTGTTCCTGAAACTTTATTGCTTACCAGTACGCCATTAGGGCCAAGGAGTTTCACTCCATTTACATCCAGCAGCTGGGCGCGCATATCGTAGTTGCCAGCATTCTGATGATAAAATGCGATCCATGTTTTACCGCTGCTGGTGGTCAATGATTGCATGTCGGCGACAGGGAGTGCAGCCAGTTCCAGATTAACTGATGTGTTGGGATTCCATTGGGCAAAACTTGGAAGGGTATGAACAAGGCACACGAATAACAGGATGTAGACTTTTCTCATGTATTGAATATTTATTAGGTGGAATTATTTTAAAGATAGGGAATTAATTCACAAAAGAATCTGCAACTATCATCGGCTAGTGCATGGATATTGAAATTGTAAATAAGTAACTACAAAATCTCTTCTAGGTAATTTTGCCCGAAAAGGAAGTTGTTATAAAATTACCAGGAATTGCCTTCCCGGTAACGATGGGTTCTGGTAGCTTTTATGAACAAATATTTATCTCACCCAGGCCATCTTGTTTAAAACAGGAGATAAGAAGAGTGACGGGTATCGGTTTACGTTTGAGAAATGATTTGTCAGTTGGCGGTTGGCAGTTAGCAGTTTGCAATGCATTTGGATAGATGGTCTCTGTTGCCAACGAAGGCTCTGTAAACTGCTAATAGTAAAGATTCTTTTTATTGATGCTAATGCATATCGCGAATGAAATCTCAGCCAACTGCTAACTGCCAACTGGCAACTTTCTCTCCACACTTCTTAAACACATTCAATTTCATCCCTTTCTCATCACCTGCCATTGTTTATACGTATAACTTCTCCATAACCATTCCAGCGGACCAAAATTGAAATACTTCAACCATAGGCTGCTGATAAGGATCTGTACACAGAAAATGGAAATGCCAAAAATGGTGAAACAAACCGGACCTACCTGTTGCATATATCCTAGTCCGGCCCCAAGAAATACAAAACTACCAACCAGGGTTTGTAAAATATAATTACTGAAGGCCATCTTTCCCACAGGGGCAAAAACAGAAAGTATTTTTTTACCTACGGCGGTTTGACTACAAAGCATGAGCACCCCAACATAGCTAAGTGCCAAGGGCGCCACGCCAAAAGCATAGGCAATGGTTTGATAGAGTCCGTTTATTTTAAGCGAATAATAATCCATGCTATACCACATCATATAATGGGCCAGGATATAATTGGCTGGGATAGCGATCAACAATCCATACGCGATCACCCCATAAATTATTTTTTTATACTGAGCAATGTTTTTATAAAAATCGGATCGCCCTATTACATATCCAACCAGGAACATGCCGAGTACTTTTGAAATGCGACTGATAAAGAAAAGATCGCCATAGCGGAAAAAGAAACCCCCTACATTCAGTTTAACAATTTCCCACCAGCTACCATTTTTCATGAGGTTGAACCATTCGCCTTCTGATTTAATATGAGACACTGCACTACTTACCTGCATGCCGGTATAATTCAATAGTTCGGAAGGAAAATTCAACACCGGGAACGCTAGTTTTAAGCCATACAAAAGGATGGGCGACAGGATCAATATTCCTCCGCTGATCAGTAAAGCCTTGTTTGAAAATTTACGTAAGGGTAGTAAAACAAAACCCAGTAGCGCATAGAAGAAAACGATATCGCCCGACCAAAGTAGAAGGTGACAGGCACCCAGCAGCAACATGAAAGTTAATCTGCGTTTAAGGGTAGGAGTTACATCAATGTCTTTGGCGAGCCCCCGTTTTACTTGCAGGGCGATGCCCCATCCAAACAGCAGACTGAAGATGGAATAAAATTTTCCTTCAATGAACATCGCATGCAGGAAACGCATTTTATGGTCCCAGCCCGGTAACAAATACGGACCGGTATGCTGTAAGCTTTCATCATAAAAGCTGAATCCGCTTCCCAGGTTAGCAATAAAGATTCCGAGTATGGCAAATCCGCGGAGCATATCCATGAAGATTTCTCGCTCATTGTGCTGAACCGGAGATAATGATTGCATAAGCTGGGGGGGGGTTAGTGTTGGTGATGTAGTCTAATAGTTGTCTTAAAAATAATAAAAATTTATAATATTGGAGGTTGGAAGTTCATTCAAATTAATGACGGGCTCTTAGCCAACCGCCCACTGCTAACTGCCAACTTTCCTCAAACGTAATCAATTAACTACCCAAATTCCACTAACTCTACGACAGCTAACTACCTTGATCCTGAATAACTTGCGGTCCAAAATCCGATTGCCGTATTCGACAAAGGTTACAACTAACTGCAGCGATAGAACCGTGGAATTGATTAAAAAGTAAATAGTAACACTATGAAAAACCTGATCCCCCTCAGTCTGATGATTTCAGTACTGCTCACTGCCTGCATGAAAGACAGTTTGATCGAACCTCAACCCAATCCCAACTCAGCAAAAACATCCGGAACCATTACTGCAATCATCAACAAACAAATGATGAGCCAGGCTGTACAGGTATTGATCAATCATACCCCTTTGAATGAGCAGGATACCGGTATCAACATGATGCCATTTAGTGGTTCTATATCATGGGGCGATGAAACAGTTGATAATTTCATCGATTCAGCCGAAGGAGCAGTTCTGCATGGTCATATGTATCAATCACCCGGTATTTATACCATTACCATTAATCTGGATAAACCCAATGGCATGAGTTCTTTTACCATACAATCAAATCCCGACCAGTTATTATCATTAAGTGGACTGGAAAATATCCCGGGAAATTTATTGAAATACATTGTGCTGCAGAATACCCAATTAACTACGATCGACATCAGTGCGAATACTTCATTGACCAGTTTGTATCTGAGGAATAATAATTTTTCAACGACAGCAGTAAACAATATCCTGATCGCGCTAGATAATTCCGGCGTACAGGCCGGACCGTGGGGTGTTCCTTATATTGATATTTCACACCAACAACCATTGGCAGCACCGAGCGGATTAGGATCAACAGCCAAACTGAATTTGATCGCAAAGGGCTGGACGGTGATCACGGATTAAGAAGGAAAGGATGGATACACGGATGACACGGATCGGGGCGGATGGGCACTGATCGGGTTTCACACAACTTTCATTTCGAGCTTTTTCTCAGCAACGTCTCTCTTCTGATTTGTGCGTTGGCCGAGGACGTTGCGTATTACTAGACGCAACGTCCCTTGCAGGAGACGTTGCTGGGAAGTAGAATTAGTTGGCAGGAGGCAGTTGGCAGTTGGCAAGGATTTCGCTCTGATTAATTGAAACGTACTCTTCCCAACCTTAAACCTTAAACTTTAAACCTTAAACGTCTTAAACGTTTTTTCTCAGCAACGTCCCTTGCAGGAGACGTTGCTGGGAAGTAGAATTAGTTGGCAGGAGGCAGTGGGCAGTTGGCAAGGATTTCGCTCTGATTAATTGAAACGTACTCTTCCCAACCTTAAACCCTTAAACGTTTAAAACGATATTCAGTTTCCTCGCTATGCTCGGAATGACAGGGTATATGATATAAATGATTCAGATTTCTCGCTTCGCTCGAAATTGAAGCGTAGTGAGGAAACTTGAAAGCAACAGATACCTGGATGACGCGGATGAGCACAGAACCTTAAACGACTTAAACCCTTAAACGTTTTAACCGTTTATTGCTTCCCGTCAATGATCACCGGCGTACTTCCCTTGCTACCCATTATAATAACTTTTGAGTTTTGGCTCAGGGCTATTTCTTTCATAGCCTTGATCTGTTCGTATTGTAATTGCTGGTCGGTGAGTCCGGTATTGATGATGCGTTGGTAATCGGCGATACCCTGTGCTTCCACTCTTTTTCTTTCGGCTTCCTGTTTTTCTTTCTGCAACACGAATTCCATTTTCTTGGCATCCTGCTCGGCATTGATCTTCGATTCGATAGAAGCTTTTACTGAACTGGGCAGGGCAATATTGCGAACGAGTAATTGCTCAAGCATGAGTCCGCGTTTTTTAAAATCATCTTCAATGCTTTTGTAAATGCGTTGTTGAAATTCATCGCGCTTAGAACCAAACAGGTCAACCGCCTGATAGTACACTGCATTGTCGCGGATCTTGGTGCGGGTGATGGGCCTTACGATCTTATCGCTGAAATCGCTTCCGGTTTCCCTTAATAATTTTGGCGCATCGGAAGATACAACCCGATACAATACGGTGAGGTCGATGGTCACTTCCAGACCGTCGCTGGTGAGTACCCGAATGGCATCGTCGCCGGCTTTTTGTCCTTCGTCATTCACTCCGCTCATGGTATAGTTCTGGGTCTTTACATCAATCTTTTTTATTTCCAGCAAAGGGTTAACGATATGTAATCCACTGCCCAACACTTCATCCTGCACACTTCCGAATAATATTTTTACGCCAATTTCTCCGGGGTTGATCTGTATGATGCTGGCCAGCAGGATACCGATGGCGATAAAGGCGAAGCCCAGGATACGGCCAATGGTTCTGAAATGGGCCAGGGCGGGATTGTTCTTAATAACTGTAGCGGTAAGGATCAGTGCAATGATGCCGATGATGATGAGGGCCATAATGATAAGTTTTGCTGTGTAAGTTCATCAAAATGTTTAATAAGATAGCGATGGGTTTTGCACATTGATGAATGGAGGGGCGATGGATACACGGATGACGCGGATTAAAACGGATGGGCACAGAACTTTAAACGACTTAAACCCTTAAACGTATTAAACGATATATAAGCGGAGGGCATGCATAAAAAAACCGGAGATCACTCTCCGGTTAACATGTTTCTTTATTCTTGATCGAATTAATTATTCAGCATCAGCGGCATCACCAACATCAACAGTTCTTCATCAGGCTCTTGTTCAGTAGGCTTAATGATACCCGCTTTGGTGGGTGTGCTCAGTTCCATATTGATGTCGCCGGTATCGGCACCGCCCAACATCTCAATTAAAAATTTTGCGTTGAAAGCGATCTGCAGGTCTTCGCCATCATACTGACAAGCCATGCGCTCATTTCCTTCAAAGCTGAAGTCTACATCCTGTGCCGCCAGTTGCAATTCACTGCCACTGATATTGAGTGCTACCTGGTTGGTGCTTTTATTACTGAAAACACTTACCCGGCGCAGGGCATTTTGAAAATCATTTTTATTGATCGTCATCTTATACGGATTGTCCGCAGGGATCACCACTTTATAATCGGGGAACCGGGCATCGATCAACCGGCACACCAGTTCAGTACCGCCATGCACAATGAACAAATGATTGCTGTTATAACTCAAACTCAGTTCATCATTATTATCAGGCAAAGCATTCTTTAATAGGTTGAGCGGTTTTTTTGGAACGATGAAAGAATCTTTTTTCGGACAACTTACATCCTTACGAGTATAACGTACAAGCCTATGCGCATCGGTAGCCACGAACGTGATCCCTTTTTTATCGAGTTCAAAGAACACACCCGTCATGGCCGGCCGCAGGTCGTCGTTGCTTACGGCAAACAGGGCTTTATTGATGGCAGTAACCAGGGCCGAGGATGACATCGTAAAGGAATTGGCATCATCCGGAGCGGGTTCTTTAGGGAAATTATCGGGGTTTTCGCCCATTACCTTGTATTTACCATTATCGCTGGTGATCTCAACAGAAAAACTCTTGTCAATATTGAAAGTAAGCGGCTGTTCAGAGATATTCTTCAGCGAATCCAGCAGGATCTTTGCAGGGATACATACTTTTCCGCTGTCTTTGGCCTCAATATCCAGGTGAACCTTCATCACGGTTTCGAGGTCGGTAGCCACCACGGTAAGCTTGTTCTTTTCGATTTCGAACAGAAAATCTTCCAGAATGGGTAGCACGGTATTGGCATTGATCACACCACTGATCTGTTGTAGTTGCTTAAGTAAGGCCGACGAGGAAACGATGAACTTCATAATTATGTCTTTATTTGGCAAATATAAAATTTACCCACCTAAATGTACGGGCAATTTTTAAACATTTTAAGCCAACGTTCCGTAAATTGCTATTACTTGGGAAATAAACCACGGGCACATGTTTGATAAATTATTCGGCTGGGGCAAAAAGCCCGCTGCAGCACCCGATATCGTGTTTGGGCGCTATAGCGATAATAACAAATCGCCCGAGAAGGTGAGCCGCTGGACCGATGCCGATAACCTCTTCAAAGAAAAAAAATACCCCGAAAGCATAGATGCTTTTTTCGATTATCTGCGAGATGATGCCGCAGGTAATGTGGAGTTCAACCGCAGTGGCACCGATTTCAGCTTTGCCATCTACCAGGGGTCAAAAATTGTGCGGGGACAAGGCACCGACACCCATTTACAGGCAGAGGTAGCCCTGGCGAAAATGCCCCAGCCTTCTGTTCCCGTGATGCGGAGGTTGCTGGAGCAGAACTTCTTATTATATTATAGCCGCTATGCTTTGCAGCAAGATCAGTTATGCATGCGGTTCGACAGCGAGATCAATATGGCCAATCCTAATAAACTGTATTATGCACTGAAAGAACTGGCTACAAAATCCGATAAACAGGACGACCTGCTGGTGAAGGATTTTTCTTCGTTGCAAACCTTGGATACCGACCATATGATGGCCCTTCCGGATTCGGAAAAAGAGGTGAAATATGCTTTTGTGCAGAAATGGATCAGCGAAACACTACAGTATGTTCAAACCCTGGATCCCGAAAAATTCAGCGGAAGCATTGCTTATCTGCTGCTTGCCCTGGCATTCCGTATCGATTACCTGGTTTGCCCCGAAGGTAGTTTACAGGCTGATCTGGAAAAGATCCCCGTTATCTTTTTCCTGAAAGATGAGAAGCCTGCAGTGGAAAAGAATAATAATATGATGGAGCAGTTTCAGCAATGGCAACAGAAACCCAAAGAAGAATTTTTTATTAATCTCTTCCGAAATAAAAGTTGTTTTTCCATTGTAGCTCCTCAAACCCAGAAAACGGTTACCGATGCCATCAATGCTGCCAATAATAATGTAGCCTGGTACCGCGATAATAATTATCCGCTGATCGGCAGCCAGATCTGCGAGTACGGCATCGCGTATTGTCAGTATTCGTATAGCCTGCCTAGTCCGCTCAGCAGCTTGTTTCGGCTTTTTATGCAAGTGAATTATTCCGATTATTTTATGGCCCTGGGTTTTGAAACGGGTCTGTACGATTCTGTAGGCAATAAATTCAACAGTGATGCTATCCTCGCGGATATAGAAGCGATCCAGAATGGTTGGAAGAAAAAATATCCCGTGATGGTATTTAATGTATCCAACCTGAAATTCGACAGTCTGCTGAATTTCAATTATAGTTTTACCCGTGAATTGGAAACCTTAAATTTTGATCCGAAGTAATGCCTACGCAAGACATCATAGAAAAATATCAGGACGCCATCATTCAGATCGCCACACAAACGGGAACAGGTACGGGCTTTTACGTGAAGGAATTTGACCTCATCGTTACCAATAACCATGTGGTGGATAATGTTGCCGAAGTTACCATCCAGGGAAAATTATTTCCCAAATCCTTAAGTCGTGTATGGTATACCGATAGGAAGCATGATCTTGCTTTTCTGGAGCCCCCCACCGGAACCTTATTACCCGATATACACCTGGGCCGGTATGAAGACATGAAAGACGGAGACGAAGTGGTGGCCATCGGACATCCCTATGGCCTCAACTACACCGCCACACAGGGCGTGATCAGTAAGGTAGACCGGATCCGCGACGGGTTGAAATATATTCAGATCGATGCCGCCATCAATCCGGGTAATAGCGGTGGTCCATTGGTGAATGCCGGAGGAGATGTGATCGGGGTGAACTCGTTCATCATCCGCGGTGGTGATAACCTTGGTTTTTCATTGCCGGTGATTTATTTGCGTACTGCTTTGCAATTGTATCAACCCAATCGCGGTAATGCCAGTACAAGATGTGCCTCCTGCGATTTTTTAGTGACCACCGAAAATATTGATAGTGGAAAATATTGTCCCAGTTGCGGCACCGAAGTAACGCTTCCTAAAATGCCGGAGAAAGAACAGGAGGCAGTGGGCGTGGCAAAAACCATTGAGCAGGTTTTAAAATTGCTGGGGAAAGATATTAAACTGGCCAGAAGCGGACCCAATACCTGGGAAGTAGAAGAAGGCTCTGCGAAGATCAAGATCGCCTATAACCCCGAGAATTTTTTTGTGGCCGGCGATGCCTTTCTCTGTCAGATGCCAACCAATGCCGCTAAAATAAAACCACTATATCAATTCTTGTTGGAAGAAAATTATAAATTGAACGGATTGGTAATCAGTTGTTCAGGACAAAATATCGTACTCAGTTGTATCCTTTATGATCTGGATATGACCATCGAGAACGGAAAAGAACAGTTTCAGAAATTATTTAAGAAAGCAGATGAATTTGATGATATCCTGAAACGAGATTATGAGTGTACCGACCGTTTAACGGATAAATAGTCATTAGTTCCTCAGGCGAAGCAGCAAAAGCTCCGCTTTTTTGTTCTTATTGTTATACCAAACTATTGCAAACCAAGTATAGTTTACCTATATTGGTAATTAATAATCGATTGGACTAATCATTGAACGGCTCCTGCTGTTCCCCTTAAACATTTCTTTATGCGTAAAATCAACTTATTGCTTTTACTGCTTTGTCATTTCAGCCTGGCTAGTATAGCTCAGCCAGGGCAGACACAGCAGATCAAGATCGTGAACTTTACTGTGAAGAATCAGTTGCCGGCGATCATCGACAACTGGAACAATATGCCCGGGTCATTGCTGCTGGTAGCTCAAAAGTCACCAGCAACAAGAGAATTCAAGGGTGTTAAGCTGTTGCTTCAGATCAAATCGGGCGGCTCGTTGATCTGTGGCAGCAATTATTCAAATGGATTGCCGGTAGATGATTTTACGACCAGGTCTTTTAA
>Ga0194056_10000207_pt1 | contig 29590 bp, 29 predicted proteins | sample SepL4413m_MetaG_FD_155458 | JGI IMG/M metagenome (GOLD analysis project Ga0194056, IMG submission 155458) | Anoxic zone freshwater microbial communities from boreal shield lake in IISD Experimental Lakes Area, Ontario, Canada - Sep2016-L442-13m | ecosystem: Environmental > Aquatic > Freshwater... | reverse complement strand
ACCGGGAGAAAACAGTGTGGGCGAATTTGAAATTACAGTGAAAAATGACACAAAAAAGACAATTAAGGTTGATGAGTTGATCCTGGACCGGGATATGGATAAGCAGCTTAATGAGCTTTACAAGCCACAAAAGCCGAAGAAATACTTATACCGTACCGAGAAAAGTGGTACTGAGACAAGCGGTTATCTAGGTTTCGAAGAGTCTGAGTGGGTGGAGGAAATTAAATTCAATGTTTTCAACACAGACGTTAAGGAACGGCCTCTGTACAAAGAATTCGCGGAATTGCTTGCCGATATCACCTCCAGGATTTGGCTGATGAAGCAGACACTTATGGCATATTACCAGCCTGCGTTGAAGCTTATAAATATCTGCGGGGACAGAAGGTACGGATCTCTGGAAGCTATTGAAGCTAATATTCGGGACCAACTCACTGTTTATGACTCATTGGAGGAATTGAGAAAAAAAGTGCTCACATCTGTAAATAGCTTCACAGAGATAAGTGCTTGCAAAGACATGTCATCAGATTATCAAAAGCTGCTTGATAACTACTCCAGAGTCCTGAAAGATTTATCCGACAATTACGAGTCATTGAAAAAGAAAGCTGACGCACTGACCAACAAGATGCAGTCGACGAGTAGAAAAAGTCCGGACCCGTTAAGATAGGCCATTGAGAAAATCCCAATTGATACCATAAGGCAAAGGCTAACCGGAAAGACCTGCCATGGGTCGTGGACCCGTCTGTATCGACATCCGGCTACGTTACCTGAGGGAAATGTATAATATCCCAATGGATTTTTGTCCTCTATTATGGTTTTCTAACCATAAAAGTTGGTATGAGGAGCAATTCCTGCTCTCGTCCGGCTGTTCGGTCAATCCGACAGCGAGTAGAGTAAGGAAGCATGGAATAGGGACCAATGGGCATGAGCAGAGAAGACATTTCATTTAACGTGGATCAATTGTACCCTTCTCGAAAAGCCGATAGCCAATCAACAGTCTCGGGTATCATCTTAGCGGGAGGAAAATCTCGTAGAATGGGGGGGGTGAACAAGGCTCTGCTCGAAATCGGGAAACTTCGCATAGTAGAACGAGTAAGACAAAGGCTTGCTCGCGTGATTCCTGACGTTATCATAATAACTAATTCTCCAGAAGAATTTCAGTTTCTGGGACTGCCGATGTTTGGCGACCTTGTGCCGGGTCATGGTTCACTAGGTGGACTTTACACAGGCTTAACTCAATGCTCCGGCAGGTACGGTTTCCTCGTGGGATGCGACTTGCCATTTCTGGATGAACGGGTGATAGCGCACATGGTCGGACTGATTGGAGACTGTGATGTCGTAATTCCTAGAATCAGGGGCAAACTTGAACCGCTTCACGCGATTTATTCTCGCACCTGCTTACCCTACATTGAGAAACTCATGCAGGACGGAGATCTTAAAATCCTAAATATGTTTCATAAAGTGAAATTGAGGGAAGTTCCTCAGAAGGATTTGGAGGCTTTTGATCCTGAATTTCGTTTCGTAATAAACATTAACACCCCAGACGACTTAATAAAAGCAAGGAAGCTGGCCGGAATAATCCAAAATAACAAGGGGTAATCGTACACGCCAAGAATCTCGCTGAGGAGACCCTAGTACTCGTAAGGTAAGAACAACTTTCTGTGTTCATCCAAGGCAAACCGGTCGGTCATACCGGCTATGTAGTCGCTGACTATTCTTTCCAAGGTTTCCTGGCTCTCTCGAATCCTCTTCTGAACTCCTGGAGGTAGCTGGGAAGGTCTTTCCACATATTCTTGAAAAAGATCCCTCAAGAGGCGATACGCCTTGAACTGCATCCTCATTATCCTGTAATCCGTGTAAAACATCGTATGAAGAAACTTGTTCAAATCTTGCTTCCAGTTCTTCATCTGCGGAGAAAAACCCACTAATTGGAGGTCAGCGTGGGCAATGTCTTCAGGGCTCTGAAAGTTTCCGGAGGAGAGCGATTGGTCTGTTTCGGTAACCAGATCCCGAATGAAAGTGTCTATGAGGGCGCGAATACACTGATAACGAAAAGTGTCCCTGTCCAGAGAGGGGTGGCGCTCCCGGATTATCCGGGTGACCTCGTTCCACAGATCGAGTTGGGAAAGGTCTTGTTCGTCAAAGAAACCTGAACTGAGCCCATCTTCTATATCGTGGCAGTTGTAGGCTATCTCATCTGCCATGTTCACTATCTGGGCTTCCAGCGAGGACTGAGGTTCAGACATGAACTGTTGCGCTACTTCAGGGTCTGGATGATCGTAGACCGAAGAATGACGGATGATTCCGCACCGGGTCTCATAGGTCAGGTTCAGGCCTGGGAAATCCGGATACCGGGCTTCAAGGATATCTACCACTCTTAACGAGTGGGAATTGTGTTCAAATCCGCCGCATTTCTCCATGAGGTCCTGAAGAGCCTGTTCCCCCGCATGACCGAATGGGGTGTGTCCCAAGTCATGGGCCAGGGCTACGGCATGGGTCAAGTCCTCATTGGCTCCAAGATACTGGGCTACACTACGGGCTATCTGTGCAGCTTCAAGTGTATGAGTCAACCTGGTCCTGTAATGGTCTCCCTCGTAGTATGCGAAAACCTGCGTCTTGTATTCCAGTCTCCGGAACGCTTTAGAATGGATGATCCTGTCTCTGTCCCTCTGAAAGGCTGTGCGGAAGGGGCACTCTTCCTCAAGATAAACTCGGCCCCTGCTGTGTTCAGAGACAAGAGCGTAAGGCGCAGAAAAGGATCTCTCCCTCTGTTCTTGTACCGAGCGTTTAATGATCATTTTGTTCATCCAAAAAAGTAGGGCTGAACGTTGAGACTTTCAGGTGCTTCTATTGCCTGCTTCCTGCTCTCATCGAGAAGGGGAGGTTTCCTGATAGCTTCCCGAGCGCAAAGGTTTAGGGCCTACTGGACCCGGAAGTACGAAATTTACTAGTGCCGCAAAAAAGGCAATCACCCCCAGAGACAGCGCCCCCAACAGGAGGAGCCTCACACCGGAACCAAGATGCCTTTTTTTCGTCTTTTGGATCCCTTGTTCCAAAGGAAAACGAAACGCCTGGAAAGCATCTTGAGGAAACGGGGGGTCAAGGTTGTCCGAAGCTTCCACTGTAACAGTTTTAGAGATTTCTTCTTTGACCGATTGCCCCTCTGAATTTCCCTGCAACCCAGTCGCCTGATTCAGTCCGTACGCTTCTGTCATGCGGGGGGGGGAAGAATTAATCTGTACAAATCCAGTGCCACTGCAGTGGGGGCAACGAATCTTTACTTTTTTGGATAGGGAAACCTTGTTCTCTTCTATTCTCACCAGCCCTTGGCAATGGGAGCATTCAAATATCATTTTACCTCTTTCAAGATCACCCGGTATTCTTGCACCCGAAATGAATCAGTCTTGTCGGCAGCCATTAACTAATGCCGCAATCAGAGTCAAGAAATGGAAACAGTAATGTTCAAGTTATTCCATATGCACTCACTTAGCTTTATTTATGAGGCGCACTACTTCTCCATCGTCCGGAAACCGACCCAGTCGTTTTTTTGAAAAAAGTAGCTTGCCTTCTAATTCAATCTCGAAAACTCCTCCGCTTGATTCGACTAGTTCTGAGGTGATTCCCAATTCTCGAGTCAGCTCTTCCGCCAGACCGGCGGCTCGGGGTTTATAATTTCAGCTCCCGCAATAGATAATCCTACAGGTTTCCATTCTGTCCACTTACCTCCTGACAGTTGAATCACTAAAATCCTTGCAGCCATTATATTCCTAGCCCAGTTCCAATTCAATACCGGAACTCGGGTTTCAGCAATTCCTTTATTCTCGTCATAAACACGAGTTTCTATTCACTGAGGAAAACTGAGCAGGCGGTTGGCAATGATCCCAAAGATCTGAGCCCTCTTACCTGGGGCCTTTCTTTCCAGAAAATCTTTTGCTGTAGATTCGTCTTCCAGCAAAGTAATAAGAGCACCGGTCAAGGCTTTTTCGATGACCGCGAGGCCCTTGTCGTCGAGCCAAGAGTAAACCAAGGACGACCCATATTTATTCTTCACCTTCCACACTGCTCCGCTGGGGCCGGGGGTCCCCTTCACGAAGAACATCTCCTGATCCACGTTTTGCATTCCTTGTTTTTCGGCATTGAAAACCTTGAACGAATGAGATTCTCCGTCTTTCAGTCCGTTCAGAGCCGGCATCAGGGAAATCGCACTGGCATGAAATACTTTTCCATCTAGTAGGTATCGACGATTCATGGTATTGCCATCTACCCGGATATCGACCAGCAACTGATCACCTTCTGAGCGCCCGATCATCTTCATCTCTTTCCCGTTCATATGGACGACCGAGTCGAAAGAGATCATGGTAATATCAGGTCGAACCATAACTTTTTCCTTCATTTCGATTTCGTCGGTTCTTTTTGGTGCAGCGAGTCTCATAAAAGAATCGCTGGTGATAGTAAAATTTCTTCCATCCGGGTCTATCTTGAAGTGACTATAACCAACCTTGTCGTCATGAAAGTACATTCCATACCAAGCTTCACGGAAGGGAAATTTCTCCAGAGAGCCATATGCCGTCAAAGGAACTGCTTGCCCGAGTTTGTTCTCAACAGAGGAACGGAAGACACAGGAGGCCGAGAACATAGTCAAGATGCAGAAGAGGAAGAGGCCCTGCAAGGTCCTGATCATGAATTTTGAACACCTCAATGGTATCAATTATACCTGGAGTCTGAAAACCTTGCAACAATGGTGTGCTAAGGTGCTGTGGCGCGATTGAATTCGATAGGATTGACCAAACTGGGGTGGACAACTTCTTGCCATGTTTCTATACTAAAGAAAAATTCATAACATGGAGATAGCCGTTTTGAATCACCTACTAAAAATAATTGCTCGGGAAGAGGGTGTTGACGAACGAGTTCTTACTGAAGGTTACGACAGGGGTAGAGTTGCAGTTTTCAAAGCTCCTCCAGGAGGCAAAGCCGTTGGAGTGGGTGAACCCCTAAGGGTAAAGGTTAATGCGAACATCGGTACTTCTGTAGACCTTCACGATGAAACCCGCGAGTTGCGGAAACTGGAAGCAGCCTTAAAGGCTGGTGCGGATGCGGTCATGGACCTTTCTACGGGAGGAGACCTGCGCTCCATACGACGAAAGATTATAAAAGAGTCCACGGTTCCAGTGGGGTCGGTACCAGTATATGAGGCAATCGTTGAGGCTGCAAGGAAACGAGGCGGTGGTGAATTGATGGAGCCGGAGGAAATGCTGGATGCCATTCGTCTTCATGGAGAGGACGGTATAAGTTTTGTTACCGTACATTGTGGAGTGACTCTTTCTGTGTTGGAACACCTGGTAAGGCAGCCGAGAGTATGTGGTATCGTTAGCCGTGGAGGAAGCTTTCTGGCACGATGGATGCGCGCAAACAAGAAAGAAAACCCTCTTTTCGAACGCTATGATGAGGTGCTTGAGATTTGCAGGGAATATGGAATGGTAATAAGCCTGGGAGATGGTCTGAGGCCAGGTGCCATCGCTGATTCGCTGGATCGAGCACAAGTTGAGGAGCTGGTTATCCTTGGACAGCTCAACCGTAGAGCGAAGGAAAAGGGTGTGCAGGCTGTCATTGAGGGGCCTGGACACGTGCCCTTGGACCAGATCCCGACTCAGATAATGCTTCAGAAACAGTTGTGCGATAACGCACCCTTCTATGTACTCGGGCCTCTCGTTACCGACATAGCTCCGGGATTAGACCACATAACATCGGCGATTGGAGGAGCCATAGCTGCCGCTTCCGGTGCTGATTTCCTGTGTTATGTGACTCCTTCTGAGCATCTGGGGCTGCCGGATGTTGAAGATGTGAGAATGGGAGTACTTGCAGCAAGGACGGCTGGCCACGCCGCCGACTTGGTACGGCGAAAGCCGGGGGCCTGGGAGTGGGATGAAAAAATGAGCCGAGCACGGAAAAATCGTGACTGGCCGGCACAGATACGTCTGGCCATTGATCCCGATCTCGCACGGGAAATCCGGGCACGAACCTGCCGAGAAGACCACGAAACATGCACAATGTGCGGGGATCTGTGTGCATATAAGGCTGATTCAGAGGAATGAATCTCGTATCACAAAACAAAAGCTGTATGTGCAGGATAGGCAACAACCATCTCGGATATTATACAAACTGCATGCGTTAAAAGTTGAGTAGATAATATGTCTCAACAACCCCTGATCGAAATTCCAATAGTGACACGATGAACTCTCTGCATGTCATCGTAGTGGATGATGAGGTGAACATACGCAAGACCCTGTCGTTGTGTCTGGAAGCCGAGGGACATCGGGTTGTTGCGGTGAGCAACTTTCAGGATGCATTAGTGGAAGCATCACGAAGGTCCCTGGATGTGGCGTTCGTAGACCTGAGACTCGGCACTGCCGACGGAATGGATTTGATACCGCGTTTGCTTGCCTCAACCCCCTGGTTAAAAATAATCGTTATCACTGCTTATTCTTCAATCGAAACTGCCGTGGAAGCCATGCGTCGCGGAGCGGCCGACTATATTCCTAAGCCGTTCACACCAGCCCAAGTGAAGATGGCTGTGAACAAAGTTTCAGAAGTTCGGTCCCTGGAACAAAGGCTGGCACACGTTCAGGAAGAACTTGGTCGGTCACAACCCGAGATAGATTTTTCAAGTAATAACCTTGTGATGCAAAAGGTGGTGCACCTTGCCAGGCAAGTAGGTGGAACCGACGCTACGGTCCTTCTGCGAGGCGAGAGCGGAACAGGGAAAACCGTCCTGGCGCGCCAGATTCATAATTGGAGCAGTAGGGCTTCAAAACCCCTTGGCGTTATCTCCTGTCCAACCCTTTCTCCTGAATTGATGGAAAGCGAGCTGTTTGGCCATGTTAAGGGCGCATTCACGGGAGCCATTCGAGACAATCCCGGACGCATCGCAGCGAGCGAAGGCGGAACATTGCTGTTGGACGAAATAAGCGAGCTACCCTTATTAGTTCAACCCAAGCTGTTGCGGTTTCTCCAAGAACGGGAATACGAACGCATGGGTGACAACAAGGTTCGAAAAGCCAACGTTCGCATAATTTCTGCAACAAATGTCGATTTGGAACAGGCTGTCCTGACCGGGAGGTTCAGAGAGGATCTACTCTACCGTTTGAACGTGATACAGATCGAAATACCTCCTCTGCGTGAACGACTAGAGGATGTGGTGCCTCTTGCTGAGCTGCTCCTAGCGTTTTTCGGTCGTAAATATCACCGGCCGTTCATTGGCTTCACAGAAGAGACGCAAAAGGCCCTGAAACAATATTCCTGGCCTGGTAATGTTCGGGAGCTTAGGAATGCAATCGAACGTGCCGCCATCCTCTGCAAATCAGGCCACGTTGGGTTGGAGTATATCCCCGGGAAGAAGATATCTGATAGAGCGATTCCTGACATTGGCGATGCTGTCAGTCTGGCACGAATTGAGGAAGAGCATATACGGCGAGTGCTTGCCAGGAGCAAATCTCTTCAGGAAGCGGCTGATACGCTCGGTATAGATCAGGCTACCCTCTGGCGTCGACGAAAGCATTACCGAATCTGAAAACAATATGAGAGTTCAAACCCTCTCTGAACACCTTGTTCTGTCCCGCCTTGCAATATGCACGATGACCAAAGATCCATCCTTGTAATGTGCAATCCCATTAATCGCTGGGCCGTCTAAATCTGTTGGAGTTTTAGTCAGTCACGGCTTTCCACATTTGGCATGGCCTTTGCTATATAAATTGTGGGAGGTACGACAATGCTCGGAATTCGACAAAAGCTGTCTCTTGGATTCGGTGTACTACTTGCCATCATTATGATCCTCGGTCTTCAGAGCGTAACGCTGTTCACTGAACTGGGAGGCTCCATAGACTCGATCTTACGGGAGAACTACCGCAGCGTCATCGCTTGCCAGGAAATGAAAGAAGCCTTGGAGAGAGTTGATAGCGGAATATTATTCACACTCCTCGGATATGAGGGAGAGGGTATTGAACTAATTCGCAAGAATGAGAAGCTCTTTGAAGATGCCCTTGGGATCGAACTTAACAATATAACCTTACCTGGAGAAGGAGAAAAGGCAGCCTATCTTCAAGATCTTTTCAGGCAGTACACGACGGCACTTGAAGTGGCAATAAATTCTACTTTTGCGAATGAAGTAAAGCGTGAAACGTATTTCGTTAAGATCTTGCCTTTGTTCCAGCAAATAAAGATTACTGCTGACGACATCTTGCACATGAATCAACAAAATATGAGCGATGCCAACCAACAGGCAAGAAAAACAGCGGCGTCGGCACGGCAGCGGATGGTCATGCTGCTGATAATCGGCGCAGGGGTGGCAATTGGATTCATGTACTTCACAGGGAAATGGATTCTTCGTCCGATTGCCGGGCTCATCGCTTCAGCCAACGAGATTGAATCAGGAAACTTGGACCTTGTAGTTCAGACTCATTCCAAGGATGAGATTGGTACCCTTTCTGAAGCATTCAATGCTATGGCTGCAAGCTTGAGAGAATTTCGACGGACCGACCGAGCAAGGCTATTGCGAATTCAGCGTTCTACGGAACAGGCATTCAAATTTCTCCCGGACGCTGTTGCCATACTGGATTTAGGAGGGAATATAGAAGTCGCCAGCGCACTGGCCTTGGAAGCGTTCAATCTCAGTCCAAATGAAAAAATAACCAGCTTACCGTTTCAGCTTGTTGTTGATCTTTTCCACGAAGCTGTTCGAACATGTCGAGTTGCTGAACCCACCAACGATCAATCTCTTATTCAGCGATTTGTAAAAGGAGAAGAGCGCTTCTATCGTCCGAGCGCTGTGCCTATCCTGGGTATCGACAAGCAACCGACCGGCGCGATCATCATTCTGTCGGATGCGACACAAGAACAACATCAAAACGAGCTAAAAAGAGATGTCATCTCAACAGTTTCTCATCAACTCAGGACCCCTCTCACTTCGGTCCGCATGGCCTTGCATCTGCTCCTTGAAGAAAAAGTGGGGTCCCTGACTGAAAAACAAGAGGAATTGCTCATTGCAGCAAAGGAAGACAGCGAGCGACTCTATACAATTCTAGAGCAATTACTTAACATAAGCCGAATCGAATCAGGAAAGGCACAAATAGATCAACGGGTGCTTTCCTGTAACGAATTGGTCTTTGAATCGGTAGAGCCATTTCGTAGAGCCGCTCAAGATCTTGGGATATCTCTGGAAGTGAATCTTCCGGATGACTTACCTGAGGTAATCGCGGATACGATGCTCATCGCTCAGGTGTTCGCCAATCTCCTCTCCAATGCTTTGAAGTACACCAACCCAGGCGGCAAAGTTTCTATTTCTGCAGAAGCCACGGATGAATCGGTTCTTTTATCCGTATCGGACACGGGACAAGGGATCCCAAGTCAATATCTCAAGAAAATCCTGGAACAATTCTTTCGCGTACCTGGCCAAGGCGGGGACTCGGGTGTCGGATTGGGGCTCTCCATAGTGCAAGAGATAGTTTCAGCCCACGGAGGAGTCGTAAACGTAGAAAGCATCGAAGGAGAAGGCAGCACATTTACTTTTTCTCTTCAACGGGCTGTTCAATTGCCGCAAGGGGGACTCAGCCAATGATCGATTTAGCCTACATTATCGGTTTGGTCATTTTTTTTGGAGCATGTGTCGTGTATGCAATGGCTTGTGAAAGGATCTGAACAATGATGGACATTATTGTAGGCTGCATCAGCGTGGCTCTAATTGTCTATCTGTTTGCAGCAATTCTAAGGCCGGAAAAGTTCTAGGTGAGGTTTACATCAATGAAACCGTTTGACCAGCTCCAATTGGAACTCTTCGTCGTAACCCTCTTGTTGCTTACGAAACCGATGGGCCTCTATCTTTGTGGGGTACTCGACGCAAGCGGCAAAACATTCCTGGATCCTGTCATGAGCCCAGTAGAGGGGCTTCTTTACGGCATTCTCGGTGTTGATCCGAAAAAGGAGCAGGATTGGAAACACTATACCTTCTCCTTGATTGCTTTCAGCCTTCTCGGAATCTTGTTCACTTACGGCATTCTTCGACTGCAACATATTTTGCCCCTGAATCCCCAAGGATTGGGACCTGTTTCCGAGCATCTTGCTTTTAACACAGCGGTGAGCTTCGCCACCAATACCGACTGGCAGAGTTATGCCGGGGAGACCACACTGTCGTATTTTTCTCAGATGGTGGGACTGACTTTTCACAATTTCGTCTCCGCAGGGGCAGGTATAGCAGTGGCGGCAGCACTGGTCCGAGGCATTGCCGGGCACTCCATCAAAACTATCGGCAACTTCTGGGTAGATGTGATCCGAATCAACCTTTATCTGCTGCTTCCACTCTGTCTCGTGTTCGCAGTCTTCCTTGTTTCCCAAGGAATGATTCAGAACTTTAGGCCTTACGTAACGGCACACGTGATTGAATCGACAGTCGTCGAAGCTCCCAAGAAGGACGCGGACGGCCAAGCATTGAAGAATGAAGACGGAAAGTCTTTGTTGGAACAGAACAAAGCTGAAACTCAAACCATCGTTCAAGGGCCAATGGCGTCCCAGGTTGCGATCAAGATGCTGGGAACCAACGGAGGAGGATTTGTAAACGCCAATGCATCGCATCCCTACGAAAACCCGACACCGCTGTCCAACTTCTTGCAGATGTTGTCAATTTTCCTGATACCCAGTGGACTGACATATTATTTAGGACGAACGGTGAAGAACCAGCGCCACGGATGGGCGGTTTGGGGCGCAATGATCTCACTATTCCTCATCGGGGTTCTTGTTGCCACTTGGTCCGAAGCCTCTGGTAATCCACGCTTGCACGCCCTGGGATTGGACCCCTCTGGTGGAAACATGGAAGGGAAGGAAGTGCGTTTTGGCATTTTCAATTCGGCTCTGTTTGCTTGCATTACTACAGCGGCTTCCTGCGGCGCTGTAAACTCGATGCACGATTCGTTTACCCCTTTAGGTGGACTCGTACCACTGCTTAATATCCAGTTGGGCGAGGTCGTGTTCGGTGGAGTAGGCGCTGGACTCTATGGGATGCTCGTATTCGTTGTCCTTACTGTTTTTTTGGCCGGGTTGATGATCGGTCGGACACCCGAATATTTAGGTAAAAAAATCGAAGCTTACGACGTGAAATTAAGTATGCTTTTCGTCATGATACCGGTGTTGAGTATTCTAGGCTTCACTGCATGGGCAGCGGCAAGCAACTGGGGGCTTGCCAGTTTGAACAACGCCGGACCTCACGGACTGAGTGAAATCCTGTATGCAAATTCCTCTGCCGCCGGAAACAACGGCAGCGCCTTCGCGGGTCTCAACGGTAACACTTATTGGTACAACACCACCCTGGCCATGGCAATGCTGTTGGGGCGATTCTTCATGATCGTACCAGTAATGGCGCTGTCCGGTAACCTCGCTAGAAAGAAAGTGGTGCCTGCAGGACCCGGCAGCTTCCCCATTTCGGGAATGACCTTCACTGTTCTCCTGGCGGGCACGGTTCTGATGGTGGGAGCACTAACGTTTTTCCCGGTTCTATCGCTGGGGCCTATCCTTGAGCACTTCCTCCTGACGGGTTCCAATATCGCGTTTTAAAAGGGCACACAATCATGGCTCGTAAAACTGCTGCTTTATTCGACCGTGAGATCCTCATACAAGCTTTTGCCGAGGCTTTCAGAAAACTTGACCCTCTGAAGATGGTCAAAAACCCTGTTATGTTCGTAACGGAAGTAGGGGCTGTCATCACCACGGCAGGACTTTTTTTTCGACAGCAACAAGAAACCCTCTCATTTGGGATTCAGATTGCCGCTTGGCTCTGGTTCACAGTACTGTTTGCAAACTTTGCGGAGGCTCTGGCCGAAGGCCGCGGCAAAGCTCAGGCGGAGGCTCTCCGTAAGACTCGTACCAAGACCATGGCCAATCTGCGCCTCGAGGATGGATTGGTGAAAGAGAAAATCCCTGCGGAAAAATTGCGTAAAGACGACATCGTTGTTGTCTACGCGGGTGAGACAATACCTGCTGACGGTGAGGTCATAGAAGGCATTGCTTCGGTGGATGAGTCCGCAATCACCGGAGAATCTGCTCCAGTGATAAGAGAAGCGGGAGGTGACCGCAGTTCGGTGACTGGTGGGACGAGGGTCCTGTCTGACCGTATAGTAGTTCGGGTGACGGCGAACCCCGGAGAGAGTTTCCTTGATCACATGATCAGTCTCGTGGAAGGAGCGCAAAGGCAGAAAACTCCCAATGAGATCGCCTTGACGATCCTTTTGTCAGCCCTGACCATTATTTTCCTGGTGGTTATCATTACGTTGAAATTCTTTGGATTGTACTCCGGAGTATCTTTCTCCATCATCGTGCTGGTTGCGTTATTGGTCTGTCTGATTCCCACAACCATTGGTGGGCTTTTAAACGCCATTGGCATTGCGGGGATCGACAGGTTGGTCCGCAGAAATGTGCTCGCCATGAGCGGGAGAGCCGTCGAAGCAGCCGGAGACGTGGACGTGTTGCTGCTGGACAAAACCGGAACCATAACACTCGGCGACCGTCAGGCAACTGAATTCATACCTGCGGCTGGAATCACGACTGAAGAACTCGCTGATATGGCCCAATGGGCTTCTCTGGCTGACGAGACACCGGAAGGCCGGAGCATCGTAGTCCTCGCTAAGAACTATGGGCTTCGCGGCAGGTCCCTCTCTGAAACAGCAGAGGCAAAGTTCATCCCTTTTACTGCACAAACGCGTATGAGTGGGGTGGATATCAACGGTAAGCAAATCCGTAAAGGTGCTCGGGACGTAATGAAGGAGTTCGTCGGAGGTGTCTTTCCTCAAGAGGTCGAGGATACCATTGACCGCATCTCGTCGGAAGGTGCTACCCCGATCGTGGTGGCTGACGGCAAACGGCTAATGGGCGTCGTGCATCTGAAGGATATAGTCAAAGGCGGATTGAAAGACCGTTTCGAGCGACTGAGGGCTATGGGAATCAAGGTAGTTATGATCACCGGTGACAATCGGTTGACCGCTGCTGCGATAGCAAAAGAAGCGGGGATTGACTTTTTTCTCGCGGAAGCCCGTCCTGAAGACAAGTTAGCACTTATCCGAAAGGAACAAGCAGCCGGTTTGCTTGTGGCCATGACCGGTGACGGGACCAACGATGCCCCAGCCCTGGCCCAAGCAGATGTGGGTGTGGCCATGAACACAGGGACTCAAGCAGCCAAAGAAGCTGGTAATATGGTTGACCTGGACTCGAATCCCACCAAGCTCATCGAGATAGTGGAAATCGGAAAACAACTTCTTATGACACGAGGTGCTCTGACCACCTTCAGCGTCGCTAATGATGTGGCGAAATACTTTGCCATCATCCCGGCCCTGCTGATTGGCCTGTTCCCAGTGGTAGCTCCATTGAACGTCATGGGATTATATTCTCCACAGAGCGCCATTCTCAGTGCAGTCACATTCAATGCCCTAATTATCATTGCTCTGATACCGCTTGCATTAAAGGGGGTGCGTTTCCGACCCCTGAAGGCTGCGGTACTCTTGCGGCGCAACCTCCTGATATATGGCTTAGGAGGTCTTGCGGCACCCTTTATCGGTATAAAACTTATTGATCTCGTGGTGTCTGCTTTGAAGCTGGTCTAGGAAAGGAAAAAATACCGTGAAGGCCATTATAGCTGAACTTCGCACCTCTATCATGGCAATTCTATGCCTGGTTATTCTGTTGTGCGGTGTATATCCCCTCGTGGTATGGGCCATCGCTCAGGTCCTGTTTCCGTACCAAGCCAATGGCTCGCTGGTTTCACTTGAGGGCAGGGTTGTTGGTTCCAGTCTCCTTGCCCAAGACTTCACAGGTGCAAATCATTTTCATCCACGTCCTTCCGCTGCCGGTGACGGGTATGATGCTGCAAATTCCGGGGGCAGTAATCTCGGCCCTACCTCACAGAAGTTGATCAGTACGGTTGCCAAGCGTCTTGCCAATTATCGTGCAGTAAATGATCTGGCTCCTGACGCACTAATTCCGGCCGACGCTGTGACTGCCTCTGGTAGCGGACTGGACCCTCATATCAGTGTCAGCAATGCCATCATTCAAGCGAGGCGCGTCGCCAAGGCCCGAGGTTTGCCTGAAGAGGTGATGAAGATGATGATAAGTGCTCACACAGAGGGCCGTGACCTTGGAGTCTTCGGAGATGAACGCGTCAACGTGCTGAAACTCAACCTGGCGTTGGATAGAAAGTAATGAAACAGAGCGTTTCATTTCAAAATAGAGCTGACTCTTTCCTTCGGATGATCCGCCGTGCTCAGCGTGGACGTTTGAAGATTTACCTCGGGTATGGGGCGGGCGTTGGCAAGACCTATCAGATGCTTTTGGAAGGCCACCGGCTCAAGGCGGAAGGTATTGACGTGGTAGTTGGGCTGGTGGAGACTCACGGTCGTATCGAAACCGCCAGGCTGATAGAAGGGTTGGAGGTGATTCCCCGGCGTCAAGAAGAGTATCGTGGTGTGATTCTGGAAGAGATGGACGCTGATGCTGTCTTGGCACGGAAACCCGGAGTCGCCCTGATTGACGAACTGGCTCATACCAATGCCCCAGGTAGCAGAAACTCCAAGCGATACCAGGATGTTCAGGATATTTTGGCCGCAGGGATTCACGTGATCACCACATTAAACATACAGCATCTGGAAAGTCTTTACGACACTGTGGAAAAGACGCTCCGTGTAAAGGTTCGAGAGCGTCTACCCGACACTGTGGTCGCCGAAGCGGACGAGATTGTGAATGTGGATGTGAGCCCTGAGGATTTGAGAAAGCGTTTGCTGGAGGGCAAAATTTATCCAGCCGACCGAGTGGGGACGGCACTCTCCAATTTTTTCACGGATTCAAATCTTGAAACGCTCCGGGAACTCACCCTGAGGGAGCTTGCGGCACAGATTGATTTAAAGAGGCGTGAACATAGAGAAGAGGAAGAACCAGCCACTCCTGATCAGGTCATCGTGTGCCTGAGTTCCCGCGGACCCAACAGTGAAATGCTGCTCCGCTATGCCTCTCGTCTTGCAGGTAGACTCAATCGGAACTGGTATGCGGTTTACGTTCAGACCTCGTCCGAAGCCCCCACTGTCGTCGACACGCACACCCAGCAACTTCTTTCCGGCACACTGACCCTCGCCAAGCAGCTTGGAGCAATGGTGTTCACCTACAAAGGCGAGGACATTGCGGACACCATATTACATTTTGCAAGAGAATACAGAGTTGGCCAAATCGTGATCGGTAGTCCCAGCCCCATGTCTCTCTGGAAAAGGCTCCTGGGTAAAAAGAGCGTTGTTGAGCGCCTAATACGCAAGTCCAAAGGAATGACGATAGTTATTCTGGATACTCGCAGGCATGAGAGATCCGTCGGGGTGGGAGAGCCTGAGATTCGAAGCGGCCCTGCGGTAGCGACTTCTGTTGATAGGCCGATTCATCATCCCGCTTTGAGTTCTTTGCTTTCTAGTCACAGAATTCTCGTCTGGGATCAGCCCATTCAAAAGGAAGTTGCACTTCGAGCACTGGTGGAATCAGCTAACGACGGGAGAACAGTCGATCCAAAAATGGTGTTGATCGGACTCCTCAGACGAGAGCAAGAGTCTTCAACTTTTTTCAACGAGGGGGTTGCTTTTCCACATGCACTTCTCGATGGCCTTGCAACCCCAATAATAGCCCTCGGGATAGCCAAACAAGGCGTATCAGATGTGTCAACCGACCAACCTGTGAAACTGGTCTTCCTTATTCTCTGTCCCAAAACGGAACCCGATACTCAAGTTCGTCTCCTGGGCCTCGTGAGTCACGCAGCTCAAAGCAGACATTTGCTCCAGGGTCTGAATTCCTGTGAGAATGGTGAAGAAGCCTTCAAAGCGGTGCGCCGTTGGGAATGCTTGGGAATTCTTCCAGGTCCATAACTCCCTGATCGAAACTCCAATAGTGACGGCTATTCATATCTCAGGGCCTCAATCGGCTCTAAGCGGGACGCTTTGAAGGCAGGATAGAAGCCAAAGAAAACTCCTACAGCGGCCGAGAACAGGAGAGCTATCCCCACAGCAACGAGACTGACTAGGGCAGGCCACCCGCTGGTACGGGAAAATATATATGCCGATCCCATGCCGACTATCGTTCCAAGCAACCCCCCGGAGATTGAGAGAACTACGGCCTCGATCAGGAATTGAGCAAGTATGTCCGCTGACCTTGCGCCCACGGCCATCCGTATCCCGATCTCCCTTGTGCGCTCGGTCACTGAAACCAGCATGATATTCATTATCCCTATGCCGCCGACCAGTAGAGAGATGGCTGCAATTGCTCCGAGTAAAGTGGTCATGATGTTGAGAGTTTTCTCAGCCGTGGCGAGGATTTCCGTCAGGTTGCGGACGGTGAAATCCTTCTCCTGATTGCGCCCGATCCGATGGCGTCTGGTCAGGAGTTCATCGATCTGTTTTTCTGCTTCTCTAATGACCGGAACTTCCTTAGCTTGGACAAGGACAGCATTCACCTCATCCTGAAACGGTGTACCGAAAAGTCTGTACTGCGAAGTCTTCAAAGGTACAAATATCGTATCATCTTGATCATCTCCTCGAGGTGACTGGCCTTTCTTATCTAGAACACCAATTATCGTGAACGGAACGTTCTTTATCCGCAACACCTTTCCCAAAGGATAAGCGTCTCCCATAAGATTTTCCAAAACGGTTGAACCAACGACGGCTACCTTTGCTGCATGCTGTTCCTCATCGGGCGTAAACATGCGTCCATAGCGGATGTTCCACTCTCGAACCGGAAAGTAATCTCGGGTCGTTCCAGTGACCCTAGTCCTCCAGTTCCGATTTCCGTACACAACCTGGGTTACCTCTCCCCATACGGGGGCGGCAAACTTCACCGCGGGACATTCTTTCGCTATCGCTTCCGCATCGGATGACTTGAGTGTATGAACAGAGCCTGATCCAAGACGAGCCCCACCTTGTGTAGTTGCGCCGGGAACTACCAGAATAAGATTGCTGCCGATTGAACGGATCTGATCTCCGATCATCTCGCGGGCACCAGCGCCAACAGCCACCATTACAATGACAGCACCCACCCCGATCACGATTCCAAGCATTGTGAGCAGGGAGCGCAAAACGTTCACCTTCAGGGCGCCCAAAGCAATTCGTACACCGTCGAATGGATTGATCATTTGTTATTTTACTATGTTAACCAGGAGAAAAAGTGTCGGCCCTATGCAAATACTAATTTCGAGTCTTGCGACCGACCAGGCAACAGATGTTTCCAGACTGACCAGCCGCCTCTTGGGAAAACACTATGTCGAACAGCGGAAAATAAGGCCTCAATCCGTGCCTGGGCACAAGATAAGACTCATTGAAACCTGGTTTTACAGACTGGTGACGATAGTTATATGTGGCATAAAAAAGCAGGCCGCCTTCTTTCAATGAGTCCGCAATGTATCGCATCAGCGGCGGAGAAAAAAAGTAGAATACTGCTACTACATCGTAGATTCCCTGGGGAAGCGGATAGTAATCAAGATCTGCCGCCACACAAAAGATGCTGCGGCTAAGCCGAATGGCCTCCGTTTTCAGTCGTAGAAGACCCGGAAAACTTATGTCAATGGCGTCAATCTCATATCCGAGTTCAGCAAGGAAAAGAGCGTTTGCCCCTAAGCCGCACGCAACATCAAGCGCTCTCCCGGAGTTTAGCAAGTCCACGTGGTGAACAAGCAATTCATCCGGAGCAGGGAAGGGTTCCTCTTGGTGGGTGTAGCGGCTGTCCCACTTTTCACGGTCACTCTTCAAGTTCGCTCCCCAAAGCCTTTACCTAAGGCATTGAGTAATTGTGCATTACCCTACCCAATTCCCGCCATTCCCACCTTGCTACTCATGAATGGGAATTAAGCTCCATCCAGTGTGGAACGCTCCTTTTCGCTAAACCAAGACTCCGGATCTTCAAGATAGAGTTTGACGTCCTGGAGAGCAGCGTAGTGGCTGCGTTCCTCTGCGATCATGCAGGTTATGAAATCTCTCTCGAGATGATCAGTTGATTTTTCAAGCTGTTCCTCATAGAAATTTACGGCGCCTTGTTCCATCTCTAAACCTATTTTTAAGGCATCAAGATCGCCGCTTTCCGATTTCACCTTAGAACCGAGTTTAAGCATTCTATCCCTGACGAGCTTCTGCAGGTCCTCATTTTCAACCTTGTGGGATTTCCACTGAGCCGACCAGGGCTGACCCTTTTGGAGCGACTCGTAAATTTGCTTTACTCGTTTGATATGAATCCCTTCATCTGCCATCAGGTTACGGAACATTTCTTTTCCCAGTTCAGTGCTGCACCTTGAGACAGCATCCTTGTAGAAATCTCTTCCTCTTTCTTCCTTTTCCAAGGCTAGGTTCAGCATTTTTAGGGAACTCTCGGACATCTCCGTCATGGTAATCCTCCTCACATTAAAGAACAATGGGCATAACGAATGTGCGTGACGCCAGTTCACGATCGATCATGAACAATCCACTACCCTGGTCTCCAGCCAGCTTCAACTGTTGGACCACACCGTCCGCAGATGCCTCCTCTTCAACCTGTTCGTTGACAAACCATTGAAGAAACGTGGCAGAAGCATGGTCTTTTTGCTCCGTGGTTAGATCAACCAGAGTGTTTATCAAACCTGTTACCTTCTGCTCATGGGTGTAGGCATCCTGAAAGGCCTGGATGGGAGAATTCCATTTTGTCGGAGGCCCCTCAATTTCCGACAGAATAACGTTTCCACCCCGATCGTTGATGAAATTATGGAACTTCATCGCATGAACAAGCTCTTCCTGTGCCTGACATCGCATCCAGTTCGCAAAACCGTTCAGATTTACTGACAGAAAATAAGCAGACATCGACAAATAAAGGTAGGAAGAATAAATCTCCGCGTTGATTTGCTTGTTAAAGGCCTCTTGAATATTGTCGCTGATCATGTGTCTCACCTTCTCCACGAAATAGTAAATTTTGGAACATAAACTGTGCATTGGTTAATGTGTTGGCAAGCCCGACTAAACACAAGTCTCAAAAGTTTATTCATGCCGGGGTAGTTATTAGACCTACCATTGCTCAGCACATACGTCAACTCACCTTCGATACTGAACAAAATTCTTTCTCGGACTGTCCTTGAAAAAAACTTGACAATAATCCCTATTTTCTGATAACTGATCTAGCTTCGTGAACAAGATGCAGACAACTTGGAGGCTCGTGGGCGATTCCCTTCAGTTGGGCGCATCTATTGCCTTTGCCATATTTATCGGAGCCGGTATCGGATACTGGCTTGATGGTAAATTCGGCACATTTCCATATATGAGTATAGTCTTCTTTTTTTTCGGGGTTGCGGCCGCAGGTCGTAACGTATGGATTGAGGTCCGGAAGCAGTTGCGCGCCGACAAGAACCGGGACCCAACATGAACTTCGGAAAAATCCAGGGAATTTGGTTCCTTTTGTCTGGGATAGTGTACGTTCTTGGCCTGATTGTGTGCATCGTCTTAGCGACTCAGAATTTCACGCTGGGTTTTGGTTCCGGTGGAGCCCTTGTTCTCCTAAACACCTGGGCATCAGCCCGCAAGGTGAAAGGAGTAGAATTTATCAATAGGCCACGGGCCACAGCTTCATTACTTTTGGGATTTTACCTGAGACTGATCGTTGTTGGGTTATGTCTCTTTCTGTTGATAAAATTTTTACGAGTGGATCCACTAGGTCTGGTGACCGGCTTGTCGGTAGTTCCGGCCGGACTCATTGGAATGCTGATCATGATCTACGTCGCGAATAGACGCCATGAGGAGGTCTAATCAATGGCCGCAGCAGATATTCATCCCCCTATGCTTACCGATGTAATCTCCAATCCGCTGTTCCACTCTATGGAGCATTTCTGGGACAAGTGGGGCGTTACTCACGGGGACCTGAACAACGTCCTTAACACGTGGCTCGTCATGATCATTCTTATCGTTGCTTCGTTACTCGTCAAAAATAAGCTGGAGATGATACCGAGGGGATCTCAGAATTTCTGGGAGGTGGTGGTCTCAACCCTTGAGGATATCGTTGTGCAGACAATGGGTGAACACGGGCGCCATTATTTTCCACTCATAGCATCGCTGGCCCTTTTCATTCTCTCGTGTAACCTTATAGGTATAATCCCTTGGCTCCAGTCGTCCACGAACAATTTGAATACCACTCTGGCTTTAGCGCTTGTCGCCTTTGTGACGACCCATTATGTCGGACTTAAGAGTCACGGAACTCATTATATCAAACACTTTATCGGGCCCGTTCCATGGCTGATTCCGTTAATGCTGCCGATCGAACTCATCGGCCATTTCAGCCGCATATTGTCCCTGAGCTTCCGGCTTTTCGGGAACATCATGGGAGAGGACCTTGCCATTGTGATCCTCACCCTGTTGGTTCCTTACCTGGTTCCGTTGCCGATGATGGTTTTGCAAGTGTTCACTTCTTTCATACAGACCCTCGTGTTCATTATGCTGACCATGATGTACATCGTGGGATCTCTTGAAGAGGCTCACTGATAACAGAAAAAGGGAGGTTTTGAAAACATGAGGAGAGCATTTTCCGCTGGTCTGATGATGTTGGCTATTAGCTTATTTTCAGGAGTAGCCTTTGCTGCTGACCTGTCCCCTGCCGCTGGAGGCATTATTCAATGGACGGTCCTGGCTGCAGGCTTGGCCATCGGACTTGGCGCCATTGGGAGTGGTATCGGAATGGGAACTGCTATCGGAGGTGCGTGCGAAGGTACATCGAGAAACCCCGAAGCAGGTGGCCGGATTCTCACCACAATGATCATTGGTCTGGCCATGATCGAGTCTCTGACCATTTACGCTCTGGTTGTTGCGCTGATCCTGCTGTTCGGTAACCCTTACGTGAGGTTTCTAGGCGTGTAACCTACAGAGTAATGTGATTGAATATGTCTTTGGGGCAGGTTTCAACCTGCCCCTTGTTTTTTGAGCCCCAGCCGGAAAGATCTCACTGACATCTTACCCTCAAGAAAATTTTTGATTTCCATAGCTTCCTTTTGCAGATCTTAGCAAATTGACTTTCCCCCGGAATCTGATAGCATCGGTAGCCGGACTTGGCACAAGTCCCTCGTAGAAGACCTGCCGGTAGGTTCAAATTGCTATTTCAAATAGTTATTTCCGGTCGTCAGTTAGGGCCTAACCCGGATCCAAGATTCAATAAGCTTGGCCGGTAATCCCTTATAGATTCTTCCGGAGCAACTTCCATGTAGCTCAACGCCAAAGGTCGAAAAGAAACTTATGAAAAATCCAGAAAAGCCTCACTTAAAAGGAACAGGATATCAGCTTCTCCAAACACAGGGGGGAACTTCTGCAGCAAGTAATCGACCATCTAAACAGTCTTCACAGGATTATGATTTTAGCAGACTCTTTGCGGTTGGAGAAGATGTCCGTGATAGCGCTGCTTCTCGTCCGGTAGTCGCCCCTGGCCAGGATCTTGGTAAATACCGAGATAGAGTAAGGGCAGGGAGAGTGAAACTCTGTGGAAGTTGCGGCGGAATCATGAAAAAATCGTCACGGACAGTTCTGTCCATACCGGCAGGTGTGAGCTTGATGGCTATCGGGGTTTTACTAATGGCTTTTTACGGCTACGCGACTAACTTCTACCAAGTCCCATGGTTTGTCAAATTTGTGCTGCCGGCTTCATATTATATCGGATCAATTTTTATGGCTTTCGGCGTATTGTTCTTTTTCATAAGGGAAAGAGTCTGGAAATGTGAGAGATGCGAGGAAATGAGTAAACGTTAGTTGTTAATTATACTGGTAGAGGACTGAGAATTTTTCAGGCTTGAAATTTTTATAGTTGAAAAAGTAGACTCCATTATGTAATTTAACTATTTTAACTCCTTGCCCCCCTGGGGCTTGATACCCGAAAGGAGAAACTATGCGGCGCTACGAGTCTGTAGTCATTCTGGACCCCGAGATGCCGGATGACGAAATTCGAAATTTTAGCGAAAAATACAGTTCGCTAATTAAAACAAGCGGCGGAGAAATCATCAAGATCGAAGACTGGGGATTCAAAAGGCTTGCCTACAAGGTCAAGAAGCGAGACAGGGGGCGATATATCCTCTTTGATTTTGTTGGCCTCCCAGCCCTCATAAACGAGCTGGAAAGGCAGTTCAAGATCTCAGAGGATGTGATGAAATTCCTCAGTGTCAAAGTGGACGAGGAAGTGGATCTTGAGGCATTCAAGGCTGCTGCTCAAAAAAAGGAAGCGGTACAGGAGGATCCAGTGGAAATCCTAGATGCGGCTGACGCCGTCACGCCCCTCGTCGCATCCTCCGATGAGACCGATCGCGAAACCATGCCAGTAGAAACGGTGCCCGGAAATCTGGAAGCATTAAGTCCTGAGACGGCTGAAACTAGTCAACTAGGAACCCAGAACGATAACCTTACGACGGAGTCCGGCGATATCGGGCCGTCTTCGGCCCTGGATGCTGAAAAGGAGGGACGATGACTGTAAGTAGACCACCGAGAAGGAGACCTTTCCCTCGCAGCAAAGTTTGTCGTTTTTGCGCGGACTCATCCCTGAGAATGGACTACAAGGAACCGAACATATTGAGAGTGTTCATCACGGAAAGAGGGAAAATCATACCGAGAAGGATTTCCGGAAACTGTGCCAAGCATCAGAGACAATTGACAACGGCAATAAAGAGGGCCAGGAACATAGCCCTGCTTCCTTTCACGGTTCCAAAGCGATAATTGAGGACCTCCTGGAGAAAAGATATGAACGTAATCCTTCTGGAACATATTGATGATTTGGGAACAGTTGGCCAGACGGTTAAAGTCAAAGACGGTTATGCCCGTAACTACCTGCTGCCCCGAAAGTTGGCATGTACCGCCACAGATAAGAACCTCAACTACTATAGAACTCTTATTGAGTCAAAACTAAAGAAACTGGCTAAAGCAAAGGGGGCTGCCGAACTACAGGCTGAGAAACTCTCCGCTTTGACTCTGAACTTTCTCAGGAAATCAAAGGATCAAGACGCTCGACTATTCGGCTCCGTTACCTCAGGAGACGTTGCAGCAGCCTTGGAGGCTCAGGGTTTCGAAATAGATAGAAAGCGTATCTCCCTCTCAGAACCTATTAAGAAACTAGGCGAGTACAAGGCGGCAGTCCGTTTGCACCCCGAGGTGGTAACGAATATAAATATAGTAGTTAAGCTGGAGGATGAGGGCGAGAATGTCGTCTGAGAAAGGCGATCAAATCAGACTCCCCCCCCAGTTTCTCGAAGGAGAACGAGCAATACTGGGGGGAATGCTTCTGGACAATGATGCACTTCCCAAGGTTATAGCGACTCTTTCGGCTGATGATTTCTACCGGGAAGCTCACCGATCCGTCTTTCAAACTGTTACAGAATTGTTCAACAGAAACGAGCCGGTCGACTGGCTCACCCTTACCGCCGCCCTAAAAAAAAAAGGTATACTTGAAACCGTAGGTGGTGTCCCCTTCCTCACTGAACTCATCGATGCCGTTCCAAGCGCGGCCAACATATTACATTATACAAAAGTAGTTAAAGAGAAGTCCTTGCTTCGCCAGATGATATCGGCAGCCACTGAGATCTCTACCCGCTGTTACGAGGACCATCCGAATATCGACGATTTTCTTGACGAGGCTGAACAGACTATGTTCCGGATAGGGGAGTCTCGTATCCAGAGCGGGTTTGTTCACATCCATGACCTCATGAAGTCAAGCTTCGCTGCTATAGAGAGTCTTTATGAGAGAAAAGAAAATATTACGGGAGTGCCCTCGGGTTTCAAAGATCTCGATTCCCTCACAGCAGGATTTCAGCCATCCGACCTAATCATCATCGCTGGACGTCCCTCGATGGGAAAGACCTCATTTGCTCTGAACGTTGCGATGAATGCCGCAATCGAAGCCGGCACGACCACTGCCGTATTCTCTCTTGAAATGAGCAAGGAACAGATAGCTCTTAGAATTCTCTGCGCAAAGGCCAAGGTGAACCTTCGAAATCTTCGAACCGGTTTTCTTGCCGAGCAAGACTGGGGACGCTTGACCTTGGCTGTTGGAAGCATTTCCGATGCGCCGCTCTACATCGATGATACACCGGCTATCAACAGTTTGGAAATAAGAGCCAAAGCCCGCCGTTTGAAGAAGGAAAAAAATCTTGGGCTCGTAATCGTGGATTATCTTCAACTCATGAAGGCTCCGTCCAGGTCTGATTCCAGAGAAAAGGAGATATCGGAAATATCCCGTTCGCTAAAAGCCTTGGCCAAAGAAATTAATATTCCCGTTATGGCCCTTTCCCAGCTCAATAGGAAAGTTGAGGACCGTCCCAACAAGAGGCCCCAGTTGGCTGACCTGAGAGAATCCGGTGCAATAGAACAGGATGCTGACGTTATCCTGTTTATATACAGGGATGAGGTTTATAACAAGAGTGAAGACAACCCTAAGAAGGGAGAGGCGGAGATCATAGTGGGAAAACAGCGGAACGGGCCCATAGGGATAATGACGGCCTACTTTGACTCCCAGTACTCAACCTTCCGGCCCTACACCCAACGAGAAGAGATCCATGATGACGATTCAGCCATTCTTTCAAATATATAGTAATATGCTATTTTATATTTATAATGACAACACAAAGATTACCAAAATTTTGGCTACGAGTATAAACAGTCACTGAGTTATCGTCAATAGGATGTTCGGGTTTTGGAGGAGGGCTCCATTGAGCTGGTTGAATCGTATTTCGGCTATCGATCGATCTGGTTTGGTAGATAAGGCTTCCCATAAGCTGGTAATTTCAGCTTTGAAGAGGTTGTAAGTATAAGAGTTCCCCATTGCAGTAGTCCAGTCCGGTAATGGAAGAAGCCACGCCGTATCCGATTCTTTTACGTGAAGCTGAAGGCCGGTGATATCCACATCCCCGCGGGAGTTGGCTGAGATGCTTATTTTTATGGTGGACGGTTTGGTGTTATTAAGGAGGGCCGCAGTGTATTTCGGGTCCAGGCTGAACACCACAACAGCTTGGCCGGTGGCCAGCCAAGCGACGGGGGGGTCCGGATCCGGTATCGGGACTGCATAAGATGTGAACTGACGCCTTACTGGTCGGCCAAGGAGTTTTCTCAGGTTAGAGGAATCAACGTAGATTGGGACAGGCTTTACACACGGAATTTTGGTTGGTGGACGCTGACATTTACCCTGGCCTTGTGCAGGGGAACAACTTGAGTTCGGTGCGAAAAAGGGGCTCTGCCCAGAGAATACTTTCTCAAATTGGAGGGGGAGATTAACCATGCCCCCAACCGTTTGATACGTTCCATTAAAGCGGTCATGACCAGTCTCGTATGTGAACTCACACACTCCGTCCCATGCAACGAGGTCCACTCCGGCTCTCCAACCGTAAATGCTTGTTCCTAAATCAAATTTGTACCCAGCAAACTTCACTCTCAAACCATAGTCATCTGAATACAAGTTATGGGAATACCCCGCTTCACAATCAAAATTTGAAGGGCCTCCTCGGAATACCTCGAAAATATCAATGGCATTGTTGAAAAGTCCGCCGTAATAATTAAAATTTAGATCCATGAAGTCGTTGTTGCCGTAAGCTGTGACCATTTCAAGACCAATACTGCCGGAGCTATACCATTTTCCAAATAGCCGAGAAGTATCATAAAAACCATTCACCCCCCCAAGAAGGCTGTTTCCGAAGAGTTTTCGGTAACCCCCACCCAGCGACATATCCAGCCTGTGCTGAGAATATCCGGCTGGAGTCTTCCAATAATTCTGTGATTCCAAATGAGCTTGAGCAAAAATAGCGTCATCCCATCCGAGATTCATAGGAAGCAAATAATCTGCTGTGAGGCGACCGGAGCGGAGGTCCTTACCGAAAGAGTAAAGATACCCTATCTGAAGATTGGGGACGATAGGTATAATACTAGTGAAAAGATTACTTGAAATGGGAATAGACTGGAAGCTGGAGGCATTACCTGCCGAACTTCCAGGTAATCCCAGAGGATTGGAAGGTTCAATCGTCGACATTTCGGTGGATGGAAAAGAGGAGACTGCTGGGTTAGAGTAGGGTGAAGAGTCAAGACTCTGCGCACGACCATGATTGCTGGAAATCAAAATGAGCAGAATGATGAAGAAGCTCCTAAGAAACGAGTGCAGGGAAAAGTGGGCAGGAGCATGGGTCAATCCAGAAGGAAGGAGGCCCATTGGGAACAAAACATTCAAATGACAATTTATATCTTTGATTTTAATAAGTTACACCATGCACTACACTAAAACATTAATTAAATGCTTTAACATATTGCTTTCATATGACAATGCTTCGAATTTGTCAAACAACTTTTCTGCTGAGACATCATCCATATGTCCACTCAAGAAAGAATGATAACCACAAACAGCAGCTAACTATTTCAGGGGGAGTTGTATAAGAGCGAATAGAGAATGAAAAGAGCTTGAACGTTGGGTGGGGGGTAAATCTCTCGTCAACGACATCTTATACCTGCGGCACACTGAGGAATTCCTCAGGGTGCCGCAGGACAGGTAGCTGGAAGATTTCAGTCCAAATTACTACAACATACTTTGATACAGGACTTTATTCGGTCGTATCCCAACGGCTCAGGCTGCCGTCAATTCATAGGTCAGGCGGTCGTTTTCCAAGTTAATCACCCGGATTTTTACTTTCATTCCCGGTTTGACTGCATCGTCGCTGAGAGATTTATCTAATCGTCCGAAGACTTTGATGCCGTCACTGAACTCAGCAACACCTAAAACATAAGGCACATCCTTCTCGAAACCCGCGGGAGCGAACATTGCCTTGGTATAGGTGATCAGATTCCCCTCTCCAGAAATGGGGAACCAATCAACATCGTCACTGAGACAAATATTACAGTCAGTCCTGGGAGGGAAGAATCTTGCCCCGCATCCCTTGCACACGGTGCCGCAGATCTCGTTGTTTTTGAGAAACTCTACGAACTGTTCTGTTTTTGTAACACCTGTAAAACTTATGATACCGAACTGTTCGAATCCCATGTTGTCCTCCAATTGTTAATGAGACGGGATACGGGATTAATCATTCCGTTGAGAATATACTCACGTTACCGTAAATTCCGACGCCGCCTATGTTGTGTACGAGACCGATTTTTGCTCCCTGCACTTGCATTTCGCCGGCCTCACCGCGTAACTGGAGCACTATAGTTCTTATTTGAGATCCCCCTGTAGCTCCTATGGGATGGCCTTTGGAAAGTAAACCTCCATCCACGTTCACCGGAATTCGGCCTTCTTTGTATGTCTCTTTATTTCTAATCAGGTCCTTACCTTTGCCCTGTTCGGCGAAACCAAGGTCCTCATAGGCCATCATTTCGGCAATAGTGAAGCAGTCGTGGACTTCGGCCACGTCAACATCCGAGGCAGTAATTCCTGCCATCTCGTAAGCTCTCTTTCCCGCTAGCTGGGCGCATCTCAAACCGCTGAAGGTATCTCTGCCCGCCATGTTTATTGGGGCAGTGGCCATACCCAGCCCTTTTATCCAGATCGGTTTTTGACACAAATCTTTGGCCTTTTCTTCAGACGCGAGGATTACGCAGGAAGAGCCATCAGCGTTAGCACAGCAGTCAAAGATTTTAAGAGGTGTGGCTATGTATTTGGGTTCCAGAATCTTGTCCAGGGTGAGAGATTTGCGGAAGACCGCCTTGTCGTTGATTTGGCCATATGTGGAGGATTTCAACCTAATCAAGGCCAGATCTTCCTCGGTAGTGCCGTATTTTTCAAAGTGACCGCGCGCGTACATTGCGTAATACGCAGGCATCATGGTCCCGAAGGGGGCTTCCCATTGAATGTCCGCGCCGCGCCCCATTCTCTCCTGAGATTCCGCAGAAGATATCTCGGACATCTTCTGAAATCCCAGCACCAACGCTACGTCGTGAAGTCCGGAGGCGATCAAGGCATAGGCCGTGCGAAGCCCACTGGAACTTGACGAACATACGCTTTCGACATAGAAAGTAGGTTGTGGATTCAGTCCCAGGTATTCTGCCATGAGACCGGATGGAGTTCTTTGTTTGTCATACTCGGGTGCGGAACATATAATCGACGCGTCGATCTGGTCGGACTTAAGGCCGGCGTCCTTCATGGCCTCCCTGTAAGCCTCGAAGGCCAGTTCTCGGATCGAACCGGGGTAAGACCGCACGAACGAACTTTGCCCCACACCGATGACGGCTACCTTGGCCATCTGTTCCTCCTTATTTGGAGATAGAATGCTTCTTCGATCAGAATACTACGCTATAATATCACAGTCGAGTATTCAGAGCAAAAGAACGGTTTGTGTCTGTCATTTTGTGTCTAAATCGGAATTGCTTGAACAATGCTTGTCTCTCTGATAATTATTCGATGTAATGGTCGTAAAATTCACCTGCTTGCCTTCAGAATGATCAGGAAGACGATGCTCGCTTCAGAGATGGCAAACCGATGAAATTAAGTTTCCTCTAAGGAAGGGAGAATTGGTTATGGAAATCAAGAAAATTGGCGTGATAGGGGCCGGTTTAATGGGTGCTGGGATAGCTCAGATAGCGGCTCAAAGCGGTATTGAGGTAAAAATCATGGATGTGGAGTCCCGGTTCCTGGACAAGGGAATCGCCACCATTGAAAAGAATCTGAAACGGTTGAGTGAAAAGGGGAAAATTGAACCTTCCGAGGCTGATGCAGTTCGATCTCGCATCAAGGGCACTCTATCTTTGAGTGAAGCGGCTGCAGGTGTCCAGGTGACCATAGAAGCCGTCATAGAAAATATGGACCTCAAAAAAAGTCTTTACTCGGAACTGGATAGTATTGCCGATGAATCTACGATCTTTGCGACCAACACCTCAGGTCTCAGTATAACTCAAATGGCATCCGCGACGAAACGGCCGGATCGTTTCATAGGGATGCACTTTTTTAACCCCGTCCCAGTCATGAAACTCGTGGAGGTTTTACGAGGATACGGCACCTCCGATGCTACCGTAGCAGTGATAAAAGAGCTGGCAAAGAAAATGGGCAAGACTCCAATTGAGGTCTTGGAAGCCCCTGGTTTCGTCGTAAACCGTATCTTGGTACCAATGCTCAATGAAGCAATTTTTGTTCTGCAAGAGGGCTTGGCAAGCGCTGAAGAGATCGACGAAGGAATGAAATTAGGCGCAAACCATCCCATGGGTCCTTTGGCCTTGGCGGACCTGGTGGGGTTGGACACTCTGCTTAGTGTCCAACTACATCTTTACGAAGAATTCGGGGATCCCAAATACCGCCCCCCTGTTCTTCTTCGGAAGATGGTACGTGCAGGACATCTCGGCCGGAAGTCCGGTAAGGGATTTTACGACTATAGTTAATGATTCGACATTTAACTGTCGGTATTCTGTGAGGGATCAATGGCTTAACTACCACACCCAGGATGCCGCAATGCTGATCCGATTTCCAAGTGGAGGGAAAAATGGAAGAAATTGAAAGATTTGGCCTGACGGAAGAAGAGCAGATGCTTCAGGATATGGTCCGGCGCCTGACCAAAGAGAAGGTAGCACCGGGCGCAGAAGAGAGAGACAAGAAAGAGGAATACCCCTATGAC
>Ga0194056_10000205_pt1 | contig 29601 bp, 23 predicted proteins | sample SepL4413m_MetaG_FD_155458 | JGI IMG/M metagenome (GOLD analysis project Ga0194056, IMG submission 155458) | Anoxic zone freshwater microbial communities from boreal shield lake in IISD Experimental Lakes Area, Ontario, Canada - Sep2016-L442-13m | ecosystem: Environmental > Aquatic > Freshwater... | reverse complement strand
GAGGGTGGTGGACAGTCAACAAATAATTTGGAACCAATTCATTGAATTTGTGCTCGAATGGGAGCTTATTTTGAGGTATATTTACGAAAAAAATGAAGATCGAGCTCAAAAATAGATCTAGAGAATTTCGAGTGTTTTAATGCCCAGAACCTTCATAATTCGCTGAAGTTTTTCAAAAGAGAGATTTCCTTCGCCACGCTCAACTACCGCATAGTAATTTGCGTTAAGGCCTGCTTTGGTGGCGACTTCTGCTTGGGTCAGACCGAGCTTTTCTCGAGCATTCTTTAGTCTTTCACCAAGCTTTTTGCGATTTTTTTCATCATCGTTGCTAATCATATATCGATAATAACAAATTTTGCTCAGAATAACCAGATTAAAAATTAAGGAGAATTATGTTCAATCAAACAGTAGCCTTTAGACAATATTTAGCAAATAGAGAAAAGCAAATCAATATGGAAAAATCAAATGAGTTGCCGACTCGTAATTTGTACAATGAAAAAACTTTCTACCACGAATTTACCAGAGATATGCTAGCGGCCAAGAAAGAAGTAATAATTTATAGTCCTTTCGTAGCCAAGTTCAGGATGGACAGCTTAAGTGATACAATTGAGAAACTTAGAGATAGAAACATTGCGGTATTTATCTTTACTCGACCAATCGAGGAGTATGATTCTTTATTCCAGCCTCAAATCGAATGTGCATTACGTCGATATGAAGACAAGGGAGTAAATATCTTCTACCTCACTGGAAATATTCATGAAAAGGTGGCAATCATTGACCGCGAAATCCTTTGGGAAGGCAGTTTGAACATATTGTCCCAGAGAGCGAGCAGAGAGATGATGAGAAGAGTTTCCGATCAAGACTCAGCTATGCAGATAATGACCTATCTCGGACTGAATAAGAGGCTTGCAGAGGGGTATAAGCTTCAATACGAGAAGATGTATCAAAGCTTGGTTGCTGATTCAAAACAAAATACCAAATTAAAAATAATTGTTTTTTCTCTTATTCTTGTTATCTTATTGATTGCTTGGTGGCTATTTGTTAGCTTGGATGTGGCAGGATTATTTGTCCGAGGTATTGAATATTTGATTCATATTATGAAACTATATACTTATAGCTAAGGAGTATCATGAAAAAAATCGATAAAGATAAAACAATAGAACCGACCAAGGAAGAGCTCGAACAGACCAAGAAGATGCTGAAAGATAAGTATGATCTTGTCGTACCCAAGCCTGATTTGATCAGACTAATCAATTTGATCAAAGAGTTGGAGCCATGGCTCAGACCCGATAAAGATCCAGTTTCTCCAAGAAAAATCACCGAAGAAATGGCGATGGAATTTAGGGAATTGCTCAAGGCAGTCAGAGGCATAGATATTCCGATTGCTGAAGCCTATGACGAGGCCAGAAGTTTGCTTGTGATCACAGCCTATAAAGAGAAGGAAAGAATATCAAGAGAAATGAGGGCCATAATGGTCACTCATACGCAAATCCCTCGGAATACTGATGTCGAGAATAAGATCTTGAAACTATTCAAACTTCACTATGATGTTGAACTAACCGAAAGTCAGATCGGCCAGGTGACACAGTATTTGACCAGAGTACTATGGTATGAAAAAGGTTTTGATGAATCGCTCGAAAAAGACCTCAATGACCTCCTGATTTATATCGACAAGCGTAAAAGAGGTAAAAGAGTGAATGGATTAAATCTACATAACGAATTGCGTAAAGCTCTTGATGAAACGATGGGACGATTAAATACCCCAAATTTAGGCTGGGAACGATTATATCGGAAGCAGGATTAACCCTTCTTAAAAATCAGTAAACCCTTTCGTAATTTTGAATTTGAATGGACTAGTTTTGAAAATATCTTCAACCCGTTTAACATAGTCATCTGGGTTTGAGGCAGTAATTATTTCTTCGATCAAATTACCCTTCCAAACTACACCTAATTGCATGTCTATCGTATGAGATACCCCAAATTGTGTTTCTTGCAAATTTAGAACCTCAATTGGGAGATTTTCATTAAGCTCATACTGGGATGAATATATCCCTAGAAAGTTTTTTGTTGGCTTCTCGTATAATTTTAACTCACCGTTTTCTACCTTAAAGTTATTATCTATAGCAAATACAGGAGATCCAGAGTTACCGCTAAAAGCAGAAATATCAATCAAAAAACAAGGATCGCCATTAAAGTCATAATCGTACTCAGATGCAACATGGCCAGTCTTGTAAACTGGTAAAGAATTTATCTTATCGCAAAACGTTTTTGGATAGCCAACGAGAGTTACGAGATCAGAAGGTGATATCTCTTTTTCAGAGGAGCGCAGGTTTTCGTCAATACTGTATAGCGGTGATTCAACTGGTAATTTATAGACAATAGGCAAAATTGCAATATCAACTGCTTTGTTATTGTGTTCAAGCCATAAGTTTTGTGTTTCATTTTTGATCGGAATAATTGTTGCTAAAACTGTTCCAACATTCTTTTCATCAATATGAGTAAAAAACATCAGGCGGTTGCCCTTCGGAGATTCTTTTCTCTCTTTTACGTCGTCATTACCAGTAATTACATGATAATTTGTGACTAAAAATGTATTTTCGCGCTCTCCCCATTTAGTAGAGTAATAGAAGCCAGTGCCAAAGCAAACTGGCACCTCGTTATCAAACAATATAACTGGTGTTGTTACCATTGATAAAAAATCGGTCTTTTTGTCCATGTTGTATCGCTATATTATTTTTAAAATTCTTCGATCTTCAATTCGTCATAATCGGCTTTTGAAAAAAGTTTGCCACAGTCTTTGTTGTGGCATTTGGCAAAACGGCCGGCATCCTTATTCGAATTTGGAGAACTCGAGATAATACCGGTTTTCGTTACGAACTCACCACATTTATCGCAAACTTTGTATTTCATAACAATGAAAAGTGTTTATTTTATTCAATTTCTATATAGAATCTGCCACTTTTGGCAACGCATGCCCCGTTCTTTTCAATGAAACATTCGATCCAATGCGTCCCAGTGTAATCAGTTGATTCTTTGTGGGGACTTGTTGATGAGAAAATATTTCCTCGAGTAGCTTTCTCACCATGGCTTTCGGCATCTACTCCAGTGTTAACCACCTTCCAGAAAACATTATACGGTTTTGGTGTGTTTGTTTTAGCGGTGTAAAAAAGGTCTAGCCCTTTTGTTAGCATTGTTCCTGAATCAAACTTTTGACGGACTTTAATTATTAATGTCCTGTAATAAGGTTGTCGTGCTGTACGTATATGCTTTTCGACTTCTGCTTCCGAAAGACCAGTTATCTCAGCATCATATTTAAATTCGATTGTTGTCCACTTATCTTCTGGAAATTCCTCAAATCGTACTCTGCCCAATCCTTGAACGGCCTTATTGAGATCGGGTTCCTTTAACCCGACTGGGAATGATTCTCCAAGAAGTTGATTCCAAAGTTCTGAACTCTTTGTCAAATCGGTTTCACTTAACGCTTCCAATGCTAGACCAACAGCCTCAGTGAGGCACTCTTTGAAGTCTAGATACTCTTTCATTTCCCATCTATCGGCTAAATTTTCTGAAGACAAGACCGGATTTGGAATTATAGGAATAGATGTTTCGTACTGAGCAAGATATGTTTCAATATTTTCCAAAGTTTTAGTATACGACACGGCGTCACTTTCGGAATCGATACTTATATTATTTGCGATTAATACCTGTAACAAAATTGATTTGATTGCTACTCTAACCCCTTGGTTCTCATCTCGCCATCTTTTGAAAATTTTTACTAATCGAGCAAAGTCAGGTCCTAAGTTTCTGCACCAATCAGTATATTCACAAGGCGCTGTTTCTCTCCAGGTATCATCACGCATTGGGATCTCAATCGGAGCGCCATGGTAACATACTCTTGCAGGAACTAGATCAACATGAAATCCTCCGACTTCATCATCAGCATATCTTAACCGAATGCATGGAGCTGTTTTACTACTATTGTCAATTATGCTTCCATAATAGGAATGCATCTTAATCGTATTCTCTAGATCACTGAGCGTCTGACTGGCAGTCTTAGCTTGATCTCCAATCATTGCAATTATATCAACATCATATTCTCCGCCTTCCAAGCTCGGGGCAGGTTTCACAGCGGTATCATTTGCATAAGATCCCTGAACAAAAATATCTTCATTCGGTAGATTATATGACTTCATCAAATAATCACTCAAACTTCTGATTGCTGAGTCAATCCGTTCAATCTGTTTATTGCCGAGCTCAATGTCTTCGACAAATTTATTAAAGCTATCTTGAAGCTTCATTGTTTCCTGCGGTAAATATTTCTAAATATTAGAATCAAATAGGGAATTAAAAAAATTCGAGGGGCAAGCTGACAACGGACGTCAAACAAAAAGCTTTTGCACTCGTTGTCTAAATCAGGGTGAATATCATCATCGGGAGAAATGGGCGACTTTCGGATGGGGCTTTTCCAAGCTGCATTAATGTGAGGCTGTGTCTTTGTTTTTACCATTTTTACAAATTCGTCAAAGGATCTTCCAAGCCAAAGGGACTCAACTGAAATCCAGCCTTTATGGTAATTTAGTCGCTCTTGAATATCGTGGAAGCTTCCAACCAACTGGCGTTCACATTCAGTACTTCCGTCGCGCCGTCTTATACGATACACCATTTCAGACCAAGACATTATCGTTTCATATGCCTTTCCGTAAAGATCAATAAGTCTCTTGTGCCGTTCCCTTGATCCAGCGAAATATGCAGCCAGAACAGCGACAACAATGGAAACTGTTGCGGGAATCATAATTCCATAAATTTTAATTTGTTCACTATCCAATTTCTACCTCGATGACTTTTATTTAGTAATAATTTTCCTTGATGCACAATGTTGTTCTTCTTAGGGAGTACTCCAAGAGTCTCATATTTCTAAATGTTCAATAATTAGATACTGGGTGCCGTAAAAACGGCACCCATCCAACGTGATTATTTACATTCAATTAAGCTTAGCAAGTTGTCTGTGAATTTACCATCTGCATAAGTTTGCAAAAACTCAGTACCAGCCGTACTTTTATTGACTCTACAGTAGGCAATATTGCCTTGACTGTCTTTCACATATGCAATTCCACCTCTTTTTACCCAATTCACCATCGTTTGTCTATCCGTAACATCACTTTTTTCGGTTCCATCCTCAATCCAACCGTAATTTATAATAGCATCATGAGGACTAAAGCGATCTGGCTTGTTGATACATCTAATTCTAACTGACATCGTTTTCTTTCTACTTGGAATCCAAGATTTAAATTAGTACTAACTTAAACCCTGCTTTTGTAATATTGACACAATGGTGTACAATATTATTAGTGTTAACAAGAAAGCAGGAGAACTTGCTCGTCGGCAAACGAGATTGATTCCTGCTTTTTTTATGGGTAATTCATATTCCACCTCCGAAATATTTTTAATTATTTTCTAATTTTGGGTTATCGAGTTCGATCACAAATAACTTTCCGGCATTTTCTTGCTCGTAAGTTTTCCAATTATAGCGATTGTGATATTTCTGTGTATCGATGTTGTGAGCCTTGAAAAAACTACGTGACACGATGTTGCCACCGTAGTTATCTGACTTGACGATTGAAAAGCCGTTCTTTTCATTTTCATCATTTGTAAATTCTATACCTATTGCATTTGCAGATTTATCATAAAACAATACTGCGAATTTAAAGTCCTTGATGTTGTTGTCATTAAAGAATTTTGTTGGAAGGCCAATTGACTGCGATTTTGTCACAGTAATACGATCTTCTGTTTTGGCGTTCCGTGATTCAAACTTTACAAAGTTATAATTCATCTTAATACTCCAAATTATTAGTTTACACCAAAATACTAGCATACCAAATGCTAAGTGTCAATAGTTCTATGTTGTTTATTTATACATATTCTTATTATGTATAAATAATACCCTTGTGTTTATATATTTATTCCTGCAGTATTGCTTCTAAGTGCACTGAACATCTGTCTGGCTTACTTACTTATTAACTACAGCCAACAGCTCGGAATAAGAGCTTATGGTGCTGTATTTTACCTTATCGTCGCTGATCACGGAGAAATGACGTCGAGCGCACTCAATCTTCGCTTTTTCAACTTCACGTAGTTGCATATCACTAGTATCTCCTTTGGTTTCGGCGACAAAGTAAATATGTCTTACCGAACCTTCACGAAATGCTATCGCCCAGTCTGGATTGTATTTGCCCATAGGGGTATTGATATAAAATCCGCTTGGCAACTTTACATACAGCTCCACTACATCTTGAATATCCATTTCTGCAGCCAAATCCTTCTCAACAACCGAATCATATCGCAGCTTATCAAAAATATGCTTCTTGGCGTCAGCAACATTCTTGCCATATTCACCGCCAATAGTTGGATCAATGAATATTTCTTCAGCACTCCATGTCTCTCCCAGTTTATCGTAGGTGATGTGTTCGATAATTGTGCTTGCTTTCTGCTCGGCGATAAGTTTGATTGCTTCACGAATAAATTCTTCTGGGTTGGTAGAAAATAATTTGAAAATAGCCGGTTCAATCTTTTGCAAGATAGTCGCTATTGTCTTACGAGTTAGCTTTGTTGGCATAGCAATTTCACCTATAAGATCGAAAGTTACATTCTTGGCCGTAACTTCCTCTAGTGCGACTTGTTTTCCAATCAGTTTCTTCATCTCTGGATTATTCTGCTTCGTTGCATCGAGATAACCGACAGTAATGACTACCAGCGTTTGTGATACGCGCAAATTCCTATTAAGGCTGGCAACGCAAGATTCTATGAGTTTTTCTTCGCTGAACGAAACCGTGTAATAGGTTTTCTTATTTATCTTTTCCCAAAGTTCTTTGAACTGTTTACTGGCAAATTTCTCATAATCAAGATTGAGAGTAGCTTTGTTTCGTGCGTCAGAAATCATTGGATTCTTCTTTTGGTCATAGACAGACTCAACGAGTTGTAATAGGTTATCAGTAAAAGGTACGAGACTGGAATCAATCTTTGTAATTACTTCGGCAATCTTTTCAATACGTAGTTCTGGTGTCAATACATGGTAGTCATCGCTAAGCTGGCCTTCGTGCACCATACCTGTCATTTGTAGCGCCACAAAGAGCTGTGCCGCCTTGCTGCTATCAATCGTAATCTCATTGCCAGCATTATTTACCCAGACTTGACCAGTAAATAAATCAGGCGTAATTTCTTTCGGTCTATTCTTTATAACTTCATAAAATTCATCTTGTAAGGCTTTTGCGAATTCTTCGTAACTTTCATTAGCAATGACTGTAAGTGAATTAACATCGTGTACGGCATGGACTCCTAGTACATCAGCATCCATACGTTCGCCGTCCTTATTGACACATAATCTCAAGCCACGCCCAATCTCTTGGCGTTTCTTGATATCGCCACTGCTCATACGCAATGTGCATATTTGAAAGACATTAGGATTGTCCCAACCTTCTCGTAAAGCAGAGTGACTGAAGATAAAACGAACAGGCTCCTCCAGGCTCAGGAGTCGTTCCTTGTCTTTCATAATTAGATCATAGGCGCTGACATCGTCCGATTCGCTCTCGCCACGCTTTATATCACTGTCTATAGCATGACCTTTTTTATCGACAGAGAAGTAACCTGCATGAATGCGACTGGCTTCGTCTCGTTCGAGATATGCACGATAATCAGCATCCTCGCCAAAAGGAAGTTGGCTGAAAAATAAATCGACAGCGTTTTTGTATTCTTGTTCAAAAACTTCGGCATAGATACCCTTTTGTTCACCGCTCTCATCATAATATTTGTATTTAGCAACTTCATCGATGAAAAATAGGGATAGAACTTTAATGCCTTTCTTGTATAGCTCATGTTCTTTTTCAAGGTGGCTCATGATAGTTTCACGAATTTGAATACGGCGTATATCGTCTTCGCTACTGTCACCGATTACTTGTCCAAGCTCTATCTTGATACCATTTGTAAGTTCGACATAAGAATCGCGGGCGTTTATATCTGCAATAACATATCCATCTCTGTAAGCCTCTATCTCACCAGAATGGTCGTAAATATTATCGCCGTGAACGAAAGTTTTAACTTTTTTTCCCAGTCCAGTCCCAGAATTGGTGTTATATTCGAACACCACGGTTGCAGATGGACTTTTGCCAGGATAAACATTTATTCGCTGGAGATATATATAGCCATTTGTAGCAGTAGTGCCATGAATCGAAATACCCTTAACTGTTATCTTCTTCACTAATTGTCTCTGGTAAGCGTCTACAGCATCAAGTCGGTATACCATATTGAAGTTCTCACGATGCGTAGCGGAGTAATTTAGATAAAAAAGTGGATTAAATTTTCCCAGACTATCACGAGCCACATTTTTCCCACCAGCTACGCCGATAACACTTTGCGGCTCATCGACAATCACGATTGGATTCACAGAAGCTATCACATCTATTGGCTTACGAGAACGGAAACTGTCAAGCTTCATGTAAATACGACGTGCATCTTTGCCTGTGGCATTAAACGCTTGCGTGTTGATGATCATCACATTGATGCCGGGATCATCTGCAAATTGCTCAAGTTCATTTAGCCGTGTTGAATTGTAAATAAAAAAACGACAAGCCTTTCCATACTCTTCCTTGAAATGGTCAGCCGTGATCTGAAATGATTTGGCAACGCCCTCACGAATAGCAATACTTGGGACAACAATTATGAATTTACTCCAGCCATATCGAATGTTTAATTCATACATTGTTTTAATGTAGGCGTAGGTTTTGCCTGTGCCTGTTTCCATCTCAACGGTGAATACTGGTCTGCTCACTGTTTGCTTGCGGCCATCATCCCACTCGATTTTACTAGTCAGAGTTTCTAGCTTGTTGTTTGGCACAATTCTTTGCTCTTTTTGGACGGTACGGAGATTTTTAAGCAAATCTTCTTCCCGCAAGTGAATTTCGGGGTTGGCCCAGCCAGTTTTAGAATCTCCGAACAATGATGCCACGTCAGAAATGGTTTCACCTTGATCTACTAAAAATTTACGTGTTTCATTTGTTTGCCCAACAAAAACATCGCAAACTGCATTAGTAGCGTCTGCCTGAAACTGTTGATGTTTAAATCGTAACTTCATGCTAAATCACCTTCACTTTCGTCTCTGGAGATAAGATGCGGAAGTGTTCTGATAAGTTTACTTTTGCCTGACTATCGGGAAATGATGAATCACGGAATACTGCAGTAAGAGGCTTTAACTTGGCGATTTCTTTGATGACATCCTCACCTATGCTACCAGCAAAACAAGCCACAAGTCCGGACACTTCGCTAAAGTAGTCGTATAGATATACTGTACTGCCAGAAATGTTACGAGTTTCAAGCGGACGATTAAGCTCAAGTGCAGTTGCGGTAAGCACACCATAAAGCAAATCGAGCTCAGATCGATCCTCTTTGATGTTGTTAACCGTTTCCAGTAAACTAGATTGGGTTGTTTTGCTTGCAGATTTGTATACGTCTTTGTAATTTGTATCAGTAATAGTCAGCGAACGGAAACCATAGTCTACCTTGGCTTGTGGGCTTTCAGTAGCCATTTTATCACCAGCGCGGCGTACACGCTCACGAGCAATATCTGGGATTGTTTTATACCCAACCTTAAATGCCTCGGATGACTCGTCGGTTTGTTCTGGAAGCTGTACCATAATCCATTTACGGTTACCTTCGTCTTCGGCATTGAGTTGTATGACCGAATGTGCAGTCGTAGCAGATCCAGCAAAAAAATCCAATATGATTGAATCTGTTCCAGATGATATGAAAATTAAGTGTTTGATTAACGAAATAGGTTTTGGGTAGTCAAAATATTTGTTCTCACCACCAAACAATCCTATCAAATCCAGTCCTGCTGACTTTGCCGTTCCATATCCCTCTAAGACCGACGCAGGCGTAGTTTCTCCTAATTCATTTATGAACACTTTTAATGATGGGACCGAGTCTCCATTTTTCCCAAAATATATTCGACCGTCATCTCTCAATCTCTGGAATTCATCTTTGTCGCATCTCCATTGTCTCATAAATTCTTTTCCTGACGGAGTAACCACTTTATAGTAATTTTTTCCTTCAATCACCGACTTTTCTTCTGTAGTAGATATGATCCCTTGCTTGTATTCCCCCCGCGGATCATTATCTGGGTTGTTGTATACATTCTTATAGTTCCTTTCTGAGAGAAACTTCTTAAAAAATGTTTTTTCTTTATTCCTATAGCAAACCAAAATATATTCATGTTCCGTTCTAAACCTATAAGTAATTTTTAATTTACCAGAATCATTTTCAACTTTTTTCCAAACCATCATTTCAACATTATTTTCTCCGAAGAGCTCGTCTGAAATCATTTTCAAATTTGACTGTTCATTGTCATCAATAGAGATGAAAATAACACCATCCTCGGTAAGCAAGTTTTTCGCTAACTTAAGTCTTGGGTACATCATACTTAACCAGTCGCTGTGGTATCGGCCATTGCTTTTCTCGTTCTTTTTGAACTGTATGTTGCCGGATTCGTCCTTGTATTCAATCGCTTCGTCATACTCTTCAACATTTGCCTTGAAATTATCGTGATAGACAAAATCTTTGCCAGTATTATACGGTGGATCAATATAAATCATTTTTACCTTGCCAAGGTAGCTTTCCTGAAGAAGCTTAAGAGCGTCAAGATTATCGCCTTCGATAAACAGATTTTCGGTGGTATCCCAGTTCTTACTATTTTCAACATCGGGACGGAATGTTTTGTTTATGGGGACACCGGCTTCAATAATACTTTTGCGTTTACCAACCCATGTGAAGTCATAGCTTTCATCTTTATCATTTAACTTGTCCAGTGCTTCGCCGAGGCTCTCAAAAAACTCGCGACTTCCACGCCAGTCTACTTTGTCTAGATCAATTTTTTGAATGTTTGTTGTATCGTCCATTTTTCCTCGTTTCTATTGGTTAAGTATCTTATGTTCATTATACCATTGTTTTATAAATCAGTTAGCAGTTGTTCTAGCACAAATCTCTGCCTAGCTAATTCTTGTTTTTTAGCAGTAGATATTTCATTATTTATTTGTTTCTGTAGTGATTCTATCTGACTCTGAATAGCTTGCTTGCTTTTATTTGTCTCGATAGCTTCTTTGGCGTTGACTTGTTTTGTCTGCCGAAGATTAGGTGCAATCTGAAAGAGGTAATTTTTGTAAATCTCGTCTACTGAACGACCTTTTAGCTCAAGATTTAAATTTTGTTGCCAGCCCGTGTCGTAATATGAATCAACATTCATTGTATTTTGATTTTTCTGAGCAGGTTCCTTGAAAGAAAGAGCGGCTTTAAGTACACCTGATTTTTTGATAATAAATAAGATCGGGTATGGAATATATGTATCGATATGCCTCAATACCCCAGTGGAAATATCTGCATCCTTCAGTGTAATTTCGAAAATCTGAAGCTCTGCATAGTCACCAACAGTAATGTTCAGTGTGTCTGGCGAAACTTTATTGACCCATGTAATCTTTTCGATCTCATCTGTAAATTGTTGTCGCAGCTTTGAACTCATAGATGTTTTAGAATAAAACTTCTCTTTTGGCACGAAGCGATTAACAATTGTGCTATTCGGCAGGTTTATCATTTCACCACCAAAAAATTAATGAGCTCAAAATCATCAAGTCCATTAATATCACCAGAAAGAGCAGTGGTTCCTCCGGTACTAAACAAGCTATCCGTATCTGCTTCTTCTTTCGTGCTGATCATTGATTGAATTGCTTTGGTAAGTAGACCTGTGTATTCAGACATGTCTTTGCCGTCATTAGTCTTGGCGTTAAATACAGCTACCAAGTCGGCATCTGGAATATCCTTGCCTTTGGCAAGATAACGTAATTTATCAAGCAATTCTTTTGGCTGGAGATGATTGATGGCGACTCGTCCTTCGTTGGTGATATAGACAAGATAGAAAGGATGAAGTCTATTTTGTTTATCAATATTTACACTGTGATTAATATTTTTAAGTACAAATATTGCACCTCCTGGTGTATCTTCTACTCCACTTGCAATGGCATGAATACCATACGGTAGATGATTGGCGTCACCATATTTCTTGAGCAATTCCTGTAGGTCGAGATGAAATTCGTTAAGCCCCAGATCCATGATTGATACACCACTATTCATATCTTCGATATCCACCACTTCGTTTTGGATTTTTTCCAATTGGTTCTTGCGATATTCGAGCTCTGCGTTGTCCGCCTGATCTATAGGGTTATCGCTACCTGTAGCCGAGATGTTGACGATCTTCATACGCCCCTCCACACGAGCCTTGAGGTTTATGTATTCATCGAGAGATATATTCGGCCAAAAGTTAGTAAGTTGAATTTGTTTGTTTATTGAACCAATACGATCAATACGACCAAATCGCTGGATGATTCGGACCGGATTCCAATGGATATCATAATTAATAAGATAATCACAATCTTGAAGATTCTGACCTTCAGAAATACAATCAGTTGCAATAAGAATATCTATCTCGCCAGGACTGCTTTCAAAAAGCGCATCCCGGTTTTTTGAAAGTGGTGAGAAACATGTGAGAATTTCGTTAAAATCGGTATGAATGTTTGGTGCAGTTGATGCTGGACTTTGAGAACCAGTAATAATGGCTGAGTTGACGCAAAATTCACTTTTTAATCTATCTGATAATTCATTGTATAAATAATTTGCTGTATCGGTATAAGCGGTGAAAATAAGTACTTTCTTGTTACTACCGTTAATCGGATTGTTAATCTTGTCCTTCAAAACCTCGCTGAGTTTTTTTAGCTTTAAGTCATGTTCTGCAACGACTGGTCTAATCAATGTTAATAGATCATCTAATGTTTCCCTGTCTTTTTCCAGCTTTTCTCGCCAGCTAACATAATCCATATCCTCAAGAGCAACTTTGAACTTCTTTCCGACATATTCAGTGTCTGCGTCGTCAGCATCAAGGTCTGATGAATCTATCTGGTCAATATTAAAATTCTGACCACGTCCTTGCTCGAAGCGTTCAATACTGTCTATAGTCGAGTCTATCAAATCGTATATGCGTTGTGCCGTCAGACGAAATGCATAGACCGAGCTTTCAATACGTTTGAGTAGGTTAATAGTCATTAGGACATTGCGGCCTTGTTCTCGATTTGCCCAGCTACGACCTTGATTAGTTGATAGATCGACATATTTCCCAATTTTGGATGCCTGCACGTATTTGAGAGGGGTATAAATATCGAGATTTAGTGAGTCGATGTAGGTGAATATTTGATTAAAATTGACACCATCTAGGTCGGTTAGTTCGGGACGATGACTGATAGGTTTGAGTCTGTCAGGGAATTTGCCCAACTTCGCATCAGAATAGTATTTCTCTATGTGCTTACGGGATCGGGCGATTGTTACGCTATCAAGTAGCTCGAAAAAGTCAAAATGCAACATTTCCAGTAGCCTTGGGGTCGTTCGCTCGGACAGATTAAGGCCTGCCCATGCCTTAAATGAAGCATCGGCATCACGGAATATTTTATCTACTGGATTATTAGTATTTAGACTTTCGTCAAAGCTAGTACTATTACCTTCGGCAGCTAGCATCAGTTGATTTTTAAGATCGGCAAAATTTGTGTTTACCGGAGTAGCTGAGAGCATCAAAACTTTGGTTTTTACCCCTTGTTTAATCACCTTATTCATCAATTTTTGATATCGATTTTCGTAGTCTTCGTCATTCGCATGAGTGGAACGCTCTCCGTTACGGAAGTTGTGGGATTCATCAATCACAACTAGATCATAATTAGACCAGTTAATATTACGTAGATCGATTCCATTACTGTCGCCACGTTCACGATTTAGATCAGTATGGTACAAGACATCATAACGTAAACGATCACTAGCAAGAGGATTATTCTTGTAATTATGTTTGAATGTATTCCAGTTATCACTCAAACGCTTGGGGCACAGTACTAGTACATTTTTATTCCGTGTTTCGTAATATTTAATAACTCCAAGTGCAGAGAACGTTTTACCAAGACCTACCGAGTCAGCAAGAATGCAGCCATTATGCTTTTCTAGTTTGGCGATGCATCCAATAACTGCATCTTTTTGGAAATCATATAACATGCTCCAGATACTTGATTGTTTATAACCAGTTGCTTCATTTGGAAGAAAGTCAGCATTCAGATCTTCAAGGAATTCACTAAAAATATTGTAAAGCGCAGTAAAATAGATAAGTTCGGGAGCATTTTCTTTATATGCAGCGGTAATATTTTCAAGTACACCATCAGTGACATCGGCCAACTTTCCATTTTCGTTCCATACGGACTCAAAAGTCTCAACAAATTGTCTTGATGCTGGTGCATATATCTTGGTTGTAACCGAGTAAGCACTATTGCCACGATCAGCTCCAAGGTCAGCGGTAGTGAAATTGTTGAACGGTACATAAGCTGACTCGTCTTCGCCAGTTCTTACTGCTATAAATGGCGACATATGCTCACCGGAAATATTTGATTTGAATGTGACTTTTGAGCGAATCCATTCGGCACATTCTTTGGCAATCGCCTGTTGATTTAGTTCATTTCGTAGCTTAATCTCAAACTCTGTTCCATATAAAGAGCGCTCAGCATTGAGACGAGGAATATAAAATTCACGGGACTCTCGAGAAGCCTTTTCGTTAGTAAACACTTCACCTGTAAATAGAAAATTTAGCTCGTCAATTTGTTCCAGTTCTTTCTTGAGAAGTTGGTAAGCATAAATTGAAAAACTAGCTGCAGCAATATCAATCTTACTTCCTGCTCGGATAGTTGTTTTAATGTCATCAATTACACGATTCGTGACATTATCGAGAAATTTTGGATTTTGACTATCAGCCATAGAATTTTTAATCATTTAATTGCTTCACGAAAAATAACAATCGCTCGAATTCTTATGCAAAGTGTACTCTTTCTGAGCACGGAAATAAAGCCTAAGCTTAGTTTTTTGCAATTCAATATATTTTGTGATATTCCTTATTCAAGAAGGAATTGCTAAATTGGTGGGGAGAAAGTGTCGTCTTGTGCATTTAGCTCCAACAAACATTTTAACTCTCGAAGATATTCGATATTTTGTTGGCCACTTAGCATCGCCGCTTGATCTAAATATTCTATTCATATATGTTCTCTGCCTCTTGGCCACCTGGATAATTCTGGTGGTCATTTTTAAATCTGTAGTTACAATGCGTCATCTACGAGAGAAATATGTCTTTCTGGAAATCACACCACCGCAAGATACCAAGATTGCCAATGTCTCGACGACTCAGCTTTTTACCCTCATTTCTGGACTACTCGAGCAGCGGTCTTGGCTTGATCGGCTCTTGCTTCGACAGATTTCTTGTTCTTTTGAGATAGTGTCGCAGAAATCATCAGGAGTCAGATATTTCGTCAGAGTGCCACACTCTCTCGCTAGTACGATTGAAAAGAGTTTGCGTGCTTACGTGCCAGGGATTCAGATCAAGACAACCTCAGATTTTCTGAAAGCGGAAAGTATCAATGCCAAAGTTATAGATTTTAGTCTGTCAAAACATTTTGCCTTGCCGCTCAACGATCAGGATGATTTGAAAAATCATGACCCATTAGCGTATCTAGCGAGTAATATGACTCAATTGAAACCAGATGACCTGATTGCCCTCCAAATAGTTTTGAAGCCGATGAATGGCTTGGAATATTCACAAAAGCGAAATGAAATCAATCATATCAAAACCCTGATTCGTCACAATCGATTTGTTGATTGGGCTCACAATGCCAATGATCAGCGAATCTTGCTCATATTCTCCAAGGCACTGGAAACCGTCGCCCATATCATCATCGTCCCACTGATATTTGTGGCGGATTTCATTACTGGCAATCAGTCCAAACTACCGCAAAATAAAGCTACGGTAGTCCTGCCAACGCCATCAGATGTTGAGACCGAAGGCTTGGTTAAGTCCAAGCTAAATCAACCTCTTTTTGTCGGCAGTGTCCGAGCAATGCTTGTCAGTGAAAAGGAACTTGCAACTCGAGAAAAAGGTTTACTCTCATCGTTCTCTAGCTTTCGTCATCACTCTGGTCAGTCTTTAATTAAGAAAAAGCAAATATTCCACAAACTTGCTCAGCGACTTAATCTTTGGCGATTTCGTGAGCGTTTTGGTGGTTCACTGGTCTTATCTGCATCAGAAGTTGGCTCGCTCTACCATTTTCCGTTTTCGACCGACCCATATACCGAAGACTTGGCCCGAGTCCGAAGTCGAGAGTTACCAGCACCGCTTTCACTCAAAAAAACTGATTCGAAATTTGATGTGACTTTTGGTGCCAATAATTATGGCGGCGAGAATGTGCCGATCGGTCTAACATTGGAGCAAAGAATGAAACATATGTATGTCATCGGCAAGACTGGTATGGGCAAAACAACCTTGCTTAAAAATGCCATTTATCAGGATATGGTCAATAATAAAGGCTTGGCCGTCTTCGATCCGCATGGTGATTTGCTCCAAGAATTGCTCGCTATTATCCCCGAAAATCGGCGAGGCGATGTCATTGTCTTTGACCCGTCAGACCGAGAGTGGCCAATTGGCTTGAATATCTTAGCACCTCGAGTGAAGTTTACTGACAAGGAAGATGAGCAAGAGTGGATCACGAGCTCTGTCTTAGCTGTCTTTGCCAAGATTACCGCCAAAGAGTATTGGGGACCAAGAATGGAACATATCCTGCGAAATGCCACCCTGACGGCTTTGCAGACACCAAATCCTAACCTTTACACCTTGCAACAGCTGTTGACTGACAAGGGTTACCAGAAGAAGGTGGCGGGAACGCTGAAAGATCCCGTCTTGAAGCAATTTTGGAACAAAGAGTTTGCCTTGCTCGGTAAGATGCAACTTTCCAGTGTCACTGCTCCGCTAACCCAAAGACTAGGTAGCTTCATCACCACCAAAATGTCTCGACATATCCTGCTTCAAGAGAAAAGCAGTATCAGTATCAGTGAGATTATGGACGAAGGCAAGATCTTATTGGTCAATCTCTCCAAGGGTGACTTGGGTGAGGATATGAGCTTTTTCTTCGGCGTGATCTTGACCTCAATCATCTGGATGGCGGCGTATCAACGTACCAAAGTGCCAGAAAGTAAACGAGCAGATTTCTTCCTCTATGTCGATGAGTTTCAAAACTTTGCCACGCCGAGATTTTCCGAGATTACCAGTGAAGGCAGAAAGTTTCATGTTTCACTCATCGCTTCACACCAGAACATTGCCCAAGTCGAAGACCAAAGCATCCTGAAAGTCGTGGCTGGTAACGCCAACAGTATTATTTGTCTGAAGGCGAGCCCTGATGACGAGAAATTTATCCTGCCATTTATGGAGCCAGAAGTGGCCAAGGGCGATATTGTCAACTTGGCTCCGTACCACTTCTTTATGAAAGTCGCCAACGAGAAAAGTGAGAATGCTTTTTCCGGTGTCACTATCCCGCTAACTGTTGAACCAAGCGATGAAGTTAGAAGTGAAACACTGAAATATTCTCGTGAACATTTTGCTATCCCAAGAAAAGAGGTCGAAGAATATCTCGACAAACTCTTTTCTGGCCGACTCGATGAGAAGCCGAAAGTGGAGAAGAAAACTACGGCCAAAGAGACCAAGAAGGCAAGCAAAAAGCCTGATACATCACAGCCCAAATTGTATCAGGTGGCTGATACAGGAACTGATAAGATTTGAGAGTAAATGTATAACATTTATTGTCTCTACCCTTACAATAGAAAGGTTGGGTTGGTATAGGTAATAAATGTAAAATAGAAAATTAAAAAAACATAACTACAATGACACTCCCAACAATAACCCAAAAACAACAATCAATACTTACCCTCCTCTACCGCTTCAGATTCCTAAGCAGAATTCAAATACAAAAACTCCTCCGCCATAAATATCACAAAAGAATAATCGACTGGCTCAACAACCTAACAGAAAAAGAATACATCGGAAAAATCTACTCAACCAAATACGGCGAGATAAACAAACCAGCAATCTACTATATCAGTATTAATGGAATTAGATATCTCAAAGCACTTGGCTATCCAGCAGAGCAATTAAATCGGCTATACAAAGAAAGAGAGAAAACAGAGAGCCTAGTGTCAAAGCATATCCTGATCACAGATATTTGTCTGGATCTGCAAAGTAAAAATGACATTGACATAAAATATCTATCCGCAACCAATAGCGATCTGGCCGACAAAAATTACAAGTTCAATTTTCTGGCCGAAATGGCGCCAGATCTTCTATTTGTTAAAATCTCAGAAAGCCTGCCTGCTGGTAGGCAAGGTATGAAAAAGTATTACTTACTGGAAATATTCGAGCCGACCATGCCACAGTATTCAATCCGAAAGAAAATCAAGCAATACTTCGACTTCTATTTTTCTAATACATGGGAAGATAACACACAAGAACCATTTCCGACGCTGTTGCTAGTCTGTCCAACAACGCCGGCTTTGATTAGTACAAAGAGATTCGCCAAAAAAATGCTTGGTGAGTACGACGAGATTGATTTGAAAATTGAAATTACGACCAAACAAGAAGTCAAATCTAATAGATGTTATTGGTGATATTTAGAAGTTGATTGAAAAATCAAATCCGTAAGTATAAAATCTAAGTATATAAGCTATAACTATGGAGCCATATGCCAGACCCATCTCAATTCGACACGAGTGTATTGTCACCCGAAGACCAAGCTAAATTTTTACTAAGCGATGAGCAAAGACAAAGTTTGTCAAGCGATCAACAAACAACAGACGAAACTACAGAACAAGGTCCTGAGTTCAAATATCAATTTATGATTGATCCCCAAAAGCGTCACTTGCTAGCTGAAAGAATTGATCAACTAGTAGAAAAAAGCTGCTCTAATGAAACTAAAAATTTAATCTTTCTTGATAAGTCGGCCAGACCGCTTGCCACACTATTTAAAGATCTTTGGATCGCAAAGAATCCTGAATTAGAAGCCCCAAGTATTAGTTTTATCAATATTGGCAAAGAGATAAGCAACCAAAATGTTACAAAACAAATGGATAAAAATAAACTTGCAAGCTACGATCAAAAAGAGCGTCTTCGTTATATTTCCAAAAATCATGGAGAAGAACTAGAGGAAGCTCTGGGGCTAGCACAGGGAGAACTAGATGTGCTTCGTCAGAATTATCAGCATCTTAGAGAAGCGGAACAGCAAGGCCATGATGGAAAAAAATCAAAAGCGGTTATTGTTGATGAATATACATACTCAGGAGATTCACTTACTGTCGCAAAAAAAATTATTCACGCTGCCTTTCCTAATATTCAGTTGGAAGAATATTCTGTGTCCAATCGTAACGACGATCTTTTTGATTATATAGACACACATGGCGAAGCGCAGCATGATCCACCTTGGAGAGCATGGGCAAATAGAAAACCTTGGCTAGAAGGGGTCTCGGGAGTAGTTGATCCAAAAGGACCAGATTCTTCTACCAAATTAACAGCCGAGCCATATTACAAATTTAATGAAGCGGATCGTTTTAATATAATTGAAGATAAAGTCTCTAAAATCCAGTCTAATTTTCAACATTCTGGACCACGAACTCGTTTTAGAGGACCTTCAGAAATTTTAGAAGCCGTGAATGAACTTGATGATTTTACTCACACTATTAGCTTAGCAGAGAAAGAAAAAGGTACAGACTTTGCAATCGATGAAGTTTTCAACAACAGCATGCGTCTATCACTTGAAAAAATTAAGCAAGACTTGCTACTTTACTATGAAATAGAGGATAGGCTCGTAGAGTCAGCGAAAAAGAATGATCCACAAGTAGAATTCAGTCAAATTCATATGGAACTAGGCAAAGTTGCCCAGTCACTAAAGAATCAGCTTGATGAATTTGTCGGAGTTGAAATCGACCCAAGAAATTGGCCAAAAATATATGATTTTATCCATGAGAAATACTTCGAATCTCTAAATATGAGATATGATCCGAGTAAGTATAAAGCCATTCAAGAGCCACTTAAAAAGTTAGCTGAATTCCTGGAATCAGTATATGGAATTAATGAGGACGACTGGGTTATTAATGATTCAAAAACTAACGAACTATATCTTCTCGGACCAGATGCAACACGAATTCAACCTTACGTTAAACAACTTAGAGAAGAAATGCATAGCATAGCTAGGGAGTATTTAGAGTCAGTCGAAGATAAGGTTTAAGAACTTAAATACTCATCGAAATAATACCAACCACAAAAAAAGCCCGAGAATCGTTTGACTCCCGGGCTTAAGCTATTCAATATTCGCTAGCTAGCATGATCGTGACCACTCTTTTGCAATTGTCTGAAAGCGGATCTTCAAATTGCTTCAGCTGATCATCGAAGTAATCAATCTTCCAAAGCACTCGTTGACCCTTCCAATCGAAATATCCCAAGTCGTGCCAGCCGTACGGATCGTCCTTTTGTGTAAAGCGATTAAACGAACGAACGGTATAAAGTAATTCTTTGATATCTGGTAATTCAGCTGCCTTATTGGTCAGCACGACATTTAATCCTAGCTGACGAGCGATATCGTTGCGCTTTGCCATCTCTTGAAACTTTTCTTCTTGATTCATATAAACCTCATAATAATTTATTATTAACCTAAAGTAAAAGGCCTGAAAATCATTGTCTGACTCTCAGGCCTAGCTAATTTCAGTACTCCTCAGCAAGCATCACCGTAAGCACCCTCCTGCACTGCTGAGAGAGCGGATCCTCCCAATTGGTCAATGCTTGGTCATAGTAGTCAATCTTCCAGAAAACCTTATCACCGTGCCAAACAAGGCTACCGAAATCATGCTCTCCGTACGGATCGTTGTCCTCGGTAAAGTTGTCATATTCTCGTATCGCTTGCAGGAGACCTTGCAAATCCTCTACTGATTGCACTCCGTTGGTCAAGGTCACCCCGAAGCCACTCTTCCTAAACTTGTCATTTACCATTGAAATCATAACAATTTTTACTAAGATCATTAGTAACTCCTTCCTAATATTAAAAACTAAGGCAGATCGACCTGACCGCCTGTCTAGTCTCGGACTCAAAACAATAAGATTGATTGGGTCAAGGTGGAGCACCCCACGAGATGAACGACCTTGAGGCAAGCAAGCCTATTTTTTTATACAATTAGAAGACAGGGGGAAGAAAAATATTCCTTATTATGAATTTGTTTTCGTTATTTACTTGAACAAGCAATTAAGCTATAATTTATTCAGCAAGTATAAAATAACAATGGAGTCTATTGATGATTAAGATTAAAGGGCTGACAAAAACCTATAAGCTTGAAGACGAGAATCTAAATGCCCTGGATAACATAAATCTAGAAATCAATCGAGGTGAATTCGTGGTTTTGTTGGGTGAGTCTGGCTCAGGAAAATCAACACTATTAAATATCCTCTGCGGAATTGATCGGCCTTCCAGCGGCGAAGTATTTTGCGATATTGACGACCTTTCAAAATTGAAGCCAGACCAGCTGGCGATGTATCGAAAACAAAAGGTTGGAATAATTTTTCAGAAGTTCAATCTGATTAACAATATGACGATTTGGGAAAATGTGGCCTTACCGCTGAAATTTGCAGGTATCTCAAAGACTGATCAAAAAAGAATAGTTGATAAAGCGCTTGAAAATGTTGGTTTACTCAAAAGGGCAAAAAGTATTCCGAGCAAGTTGTCTGGCGGCCAGCAGCAAAGAGTCGCTATCGCCCGGGCATTAGTAAATAATCCCGAAATACTTATTTGTGACGAGCCAACCGGGAACTTAGATTCAAAAACGGGCAAAGAAATAATGGAGCTGCTGAAGGACCTAAACCAAAAAGGCCATACAATAATAATGGTCACTCATAATGAAAAATATGCTTCATATGCTGACCGTGTGTTTGAAATGTCAGACGGAAAAATTGTAAATGAAAGAAAAAACGACCGCCAAATTTCAGAAAAGCGAATAGGAAAATCAAAGGTCAGTAACCTTGGCCTGTTTTCTGCCATGTCAATCGCATTTAAGAACATTAGGCGAAGAAAGTTTCGCTTTTTCTTGACTTCCTTTGGTATCGCAATAGGTGCGATGGCTATAGTTATTTTGGTCGCTTTTGGCGCCGGGTTGCAAAAAACCAATACTGACACAATGAAAGATATCGCTCAGATTGAGGAAATATCTGTCTCTGGTGATCCAAGCGTCAATGCAAATATGAGCCTTGTTATGAGTCCAACAGCTGAGAAAAAAGATATAAAGGCTCTGAACGCACAGACAATTTCAGAATTCAAATCAATATCTGGGGTAAAAGATGTTTACCCGAGCTTAACTTTCTCGGCTGATGCAATCTTTAACGGAAAGACGGCGCAATTTATAAGCTCAACTACTCTACCGCCATTAGAATATGTCCAGAAAACCACAAGAGAGAAAGTAAAATATGGCCAGTTCTTTTCAAATGAAAATGAAAATTCAGTGGTAATACCGTATGACATGCTTAAGATTTACGGCATCACAAGTCCTAATGACATCTTAGGCAAAGAGATTACCGTAGAAAACTTTAATGATTGGTCTGCATCAGTCTCTGCTAAAAAAGTAGATTTTGCTGACAAACAGTTCAAGTTAAAGGTAATCGGGGTGACGAGTGAAAAAGATAAGACTACTATGCTGATGCTGACAAACCAGACGGCAAAGATGATCAACGACCAGTTGAAATATGAGGAAGCTAAAAAAGATAAGCCATATTTATACGACACCGTTATCGTCAGAGTGAGTGATCTTAACAAGATAAAGGAAATAAAAGACAATCTGACAAATCAGGGGTTTGGTGCAACAAGTTTTGAGGATATGGCAAAACAGCTAGGGAAAATATTCTCTATCATGCAAATAGTATTGGGTGTTATTGGCAGCATTGCCCTACTTGTCGCATCTCTCGGAGTTGTAAACACTATGCTCATGGCAGTGCTAGAGCGAACTAAGGAAATCGGCATATTAAAGGCCATCGGAGCCAGGAATAAGGATATCCAAACGATATTTCTCTTTGAATCAATCTACATTGGACTATTCGGTAGTCTAGTCGGCTTATTATTGGGCTTCGGTGGATCAAAATTTGCCGAAATGATCGTCTCATTTTACACCAAGAACAGCGGGCTTGATGGGCTAATTAAATTTATTATCCCTGGATACCTTATTTTGTTCGTGGTTGTTTTCTCAATGGTCGTCTCGGCAATTGCTGGTTCTGTGCCAGCGAGAAGAGCGTCGAAGCTAGATCCTGTGATTGCTTTGCGAGATGAATAATAATAGCTACCCTATCTATTAAACTTGATCACTTTGCATATAATATTGAAGAAAGGAATTTATGGCTTTTAAAAATGATTCGACACCTGGCATTTTACCCTATATTGCTGCGCCTATTATGATATTAATAATTTCTCTCGGGGTGAGTAGCCTCTTCGAGAATCAATCTGCCTCTATCTTTATCTCATCTTTCATCGTATCAATAGTCATTTTATCAAGCTTGCTTTTAATTTTAGTACGGCGAAATAAACGAACGAACTCTAAGTCAAAGAAATAATCTAAAGCGAACATTTTTTGACTAAACGAATCATCTCGTCCTTACGAGGGGATTTTTTAGTAATTATTCGGCTAATAGTTTTCCGATAAAAATGTATACCACGGGTATATCTGATCTCAAAATCATTGACAAATTGCTACAATTATGCTAAAATACTAGACATGTTCGGTGGATAGTCCGCCTTGCAGCTCCACTCTGAGGATGAAGTCCCAGAGAAAATATGAGGAGAGTTCGATGAAACGTCTGGTCACCCTCTGCGCCGCAATTCTGGCGCTCGTACTCGCAGCCACGATTATGGGCTGCGGTGGCGGAAATAGTTCCGCTGGTCTTGTCGCCGTATCCCCTGTACCGAGTGGGGGGCGCGTCGTGACCAATAACGTTACCGATATCGAAGAGTGGGACGCCGTGAAGGCGCTCACCCCCGGTACGGTCGTCCAGATTCGCCTGAACCGCAACTCGTTCGAAGTACGGGAGTACGATGCCGTTCTCCAGAACGTCGATAGCAGTTGGGGCGAGAACATCGTGGTGTGCAGGATGATGAACGGCGTGGTCGTCGGCAACGGCGACTCCGGCAGTCCCGTCTTGCACAACGGTAAGGTCATCGCGGTGCTTTGCTACGGATTAGCAGCAGGCGATAACCTGACCTTCGGTGCGCGGGCGATTCGTGACGAAATTGCGCTGTCGGGAGATATCCAAACCCGCGACGCGAAAGCCAACACGAAAACCCGATCGTTCGGCAATCAGCAGTTCGTTCCCATGGGTCTGGTGAAGTTCAATACCATGAAGGGGACACCGCTGATTAAAACGGCTGGTACTCGTGCCGCGGCTCCCACGCTCATCCCCGGAATGTCCATCGCTGTCTGTGAACTGTCAGGCTCCGCATATGTCGGCGCCATCGGCACAGTGACTTACATTGATGGCAACAAGGTGTATGCGTTTGGACACGCTTACAACTTGAACGGAGATGGAAACGCAACCCCAGTCTATATCGCCTCGATGCAGTGCATGGGTGATGGTGGCGCAGCAGGTGCCTCGAAACTCGCATCACCGACGGATGTCCAAGTCGGATCGCTGACCAATGACCAATACACCGGCATCCTGATCCAGAAGGACGTAGCGTCGAAGACCTACCCCGTCACGATCAAGGTAAAGGTGAATGGTCAACAGAAAGGTGACGTGGTCGAAAAATTTGCCGTTCATAACTGGCAGACAATCGGCACTGGCTGGGACATTACGTCCGAGCAGTACAACGTCGCCGGCGTGACTGGCTGGGCGCTTTCGCGCCAGGTCGGCATCGTTGCTCCCGGGACTGCCACTGGCACGTTCAAAATTAAGTATCCCGGGGCGGACGAAATCTCCGACACCATCAGCCTACCGAAGGTTGACTCGACCAGCGAGTCAACGGACATCGCCTACGAAGCCTCCAACGAATTCAGTAACCTGCTGACCAAATATCAGCAGAACTGGATGTCGCCGGAGAATGTCACCATCACGGTGGATATCACCACTGGCTCGTCATCCGACAAGGTCTATGCCCAAATCATCGATAAGAATGGCAACGCCATCACCGCCGATGATCAGAAGGTATACCACGTCGTTACAGGCGACTATCAGGTGAAAGCCTGGGTTCCCGGCTGGACCAAATACAAGGTCACACGCGATAGCCCCGGCGAACTGAATCCGCTTACGATCACATCCGGCGGATTCACAGCGGTTGCACCCGGTACCGCAACGGTGAACATCACCGTGACAAACCTCATTACCAACGAGCAGAAGACCCTTGACCCGGCTCTCAGCATCCAGGTCGAAGGCGATCTGCCTCCCGGTGGCGCTGGCTAACCACAGCCAGGTCATCACTATCAGGCCCTCCCCTCACAAGGGGGAGGGCCTCTTCAATTTCTAAATAAAAATCTTCCCTCTTGACAAGCGATGAATTGCTATATATTCTCATAGCAAAGAGTATGAATTGATCATAACTCCTCAAACATATTGATTGCTTACCCTTCGTTCATCTTGAGATAGACAAAGGCAAACAATTAATAAAATGTGAGGGGAGAAAGTTGACTTCATGCAACGACTCCGTGTGTTTTTCTTTTCCCTCATTTTGGTCTTAATTTCTGCCGCCCCAGCTTTGGCGGATAGTGGCGATCTTGGCAAAGTCCAAAGTTTCGCACAAAATGTTATCCAAGTCCTCGTCACCCTTGCCGGCCTGTTAGCAGCCGGTTTTTTTGTAGTTGGAGGCATCGGATATATCACAAGCTCTGGAAATCCTGAGAATTTGGATAGATCAAAAAAGACGATTCTTTATTCAAGCATCGGCCTTGCAGTATCGATCGCTGCTTTTGTCCTCTCCAATATTGTGTCCGAGCTGGCCACAACAGCTTTCGGGAGATAAGCCATGAAAAAAGTATTTACCCAAATACTCTTAGCCGGTCTTTTGCTGTTAGTGCCGGCAACGGCTTTTGCCGCCTCAAATCCTGAAGTAGCTAGTTTTACGGCTGAAACACTGAATCTGATCTTTATCTTGGCAGGTCTGGGCGCGGTCATATTTCTAATTCGGGGTGGCTATATCTACATTACCTCAACTGGTAATCCGGCTGCCCTCGATGAGGCCAAAAAGACGATCAAGAATGCTTTGATCGGTTTGGCCTTAGTGATCGGCGCTGCCGTACTGACCAATATTCTGACTGGGGCGATGATGGAGCCAAGCACAGCGAGCACTGCCACAAGCCTAAGTCTGGCACCGATCGAACCAGCCACTCAAGATGGCTCGCTAGCTCAGATTCTGCTGGATGCTATCTCTGGATTCCTCAAAAATATTGTGCAGTCAGCGACCAAGCCGTTACTCGATGGCGTGACTTGGTTTCTAACGAGTACGCCAACAATGGCGAGTAACTCCGTCATCTTTAACTTCTGGCTGATCATGGTTGGTATTACTGATTCGCTATTCGCGGTCGTCATTGCTCTGCTGGGGCTCCATGTCATGAGTGCTTCGAGCTTTGGTTTTGAAGAATTAACCTTGAAGGAGCTACTACCAAGAATTGGTTTGGCCTTTCTCGGTGCCAACACCTCCCTGATCTTTATTGATTGGATTATCACGCTTTGCCAGACTTTGGTTCATGCGGTCTTAAATGCCACAGGAGGGCTTGGACAAGCTTGGATTCTCAATGCCTTTGACCCAGCAACACTTCTGAGCGGTCAGACGGCCATGGTGACACTGATCTTCGTCGTTATCTTCATTCTTCTGACGGCCGTATTACTGCTTTTCTATATCTCGAGACTGATGGTCTTGGCTTTCGGTGCCGTCGTTTCCCCAATAGTCTGCCTGCTTTGGCTGCTACCTAGCACGACTGATTTTGCCAGTAATTTGACTAAAACTTATCTGGTCACGATCTTTACCGTCTTTGTTCATGTGGTGATTATTCAATTGGCTTCAGCTTTTCTGACTATTCCTGGTCAAGTCGGTGCCAATCCTGTGATTTCTATTCTGATCGGCATCGCTTTATTCTCCCTGTTACTCAAGAGTACGGCCACAACGATGCAATTAGCTCTAGTCGGTGGTAGCTCAGGTGCGATTAAGAAGCTTGGTAGTCAACTTTTCAATGTGATGAGTGCCAATGCGACCAAATCAGCAGCTACGATTAAACCTGTGAGGCACAAATGAGAATAACTGTTGTTCCTGCCCAAATCACCACGGTTGAAGATCGAGTTGCCGGTAATTTTACCTTTGTCCAGATCGTCTTGATGGTTATTCCACTGGTCATCGGTGCTTTGATCTATTCCAGTATGGCACCAAAGATTCATTTCAACCCAGCAAAACTGACTTTAATTGCCGTAGATTTCTTCATCTTCGGTATCATGGCGATCAGATTCAACGGCAAGATTCTGGCTGACTGGCTAATCATCTATCTAAGATATTCGGCACGACCACGACGCTACATCTTTACCAAAAATGACTTGATTCATCGAGAGATTATCCTAGAAACTTCCGAACAAACAGCCTCAAGTACAATCCAAACCGTTGAGAAAAAATCAAAGCGGCAAAAATCACTATCTCTGCTCGATCAAAGCAAGATGGATCAGCTTTTTGCCGAGAATGCCCTAAGCGTATCCTTTAAGATCTCCAAGAAAGGAGGAGTCGATGTCTCTCTCAAGCAAACCGAAAGTTAAAGGCTCAGCCAGAAGCCAGATTGGGATCAAAGAGGTCAAGGAAGGTATTTTAATCCTCTCTGACAACCGCTACCGCTCAATTCTGGCCACTTCTTCAGTCAACTTCGAGCTACAGAGCGAGGAAGAACAGGATGTTATCGTCGATGCCTTTCAAGCTTTCCTAAACAGCCTGACGGTGCCAATCCAAATCTTGATCAGAGTCAGAGAGCTTGATATTGATCATTACCTCGAAGATTTTCAGGCTAAACTAATTGACGAGAAAGAGCCGATCTACAAAGAACAACTCAAGAATTACAGCGAGTTTATCCGCAAACTAGTTTCCGGTAACAAGATTCTCTCCCGTCGCTTCTATTTGGTCATCCCTCATGACAACAAAACCAAAGTCGATTTTGCCACCGCTAAAGAGCAACTAATGTTGGAACAAGAGATTATTATCAAAGGCTTGGAGAAAATCGGCATGACCGCTAAACAGCTGACCAGCCTTGAAGTCTTAGACCTATTCTATAGTTTTTATCGCCCAGAGCAGGCCAAGATTCAGCCGCTTGCCCAAGCGATAGTAAGGAAAACCAATGACCACAATTTTTTCTAAAACCAAGAAGAAAACCAAAGTTACCACGAAGAAGCAGAAAGAGAAGAATCTGGCTTTAAATTTCCATATCGGCGATCAAGATCAGCTTGATCTGATCACTTATGCGGGACTTGAAGAATTTCAAAATCACCTTGAGATTGACGGTCGCTATGTTCGGACGCTCTTTGTCTCAGGTTATCCCTATACCGCCTCAAGTGGTTGGCTCAATCATCTGATCAACTTCAACTACAATGTCGATATCGCTTATCATATCGAGCCTGTTGACCCGACCCTAGCTTTACCAAAACTTAATCGCAAGATTACCGAGCTAATCTCGACCAAGCGAGCAATGGAGCGAGCCGGTAAGATCATTACTTCGGAACTAACCGATCCACTCGACTCAGCGTTGGAGCTACGAGACAAGATTCAGCGTGGTCAGGAAAACCTCTTTCAAGTCTCCCTGTATATCACCTTAGCAGCCGATTCGATGGTGGAACTCAACAAAACCATTAAGCTCTTGGATACTGTTCTCGCCACCAGACTTTTCTATACCAAGCCAGCCATTTTCCAACAGATTGAGGGCTTGCAATCAGTCTTACCTCGTTGCGACAATCAACTGGCTCAGAAAAGAAATCTCGATAGCTCCTCAGCGGCACTGACTTTTCCATTCATCTCTTCGGAACTAGTCCATGAATCAGGCGTGCTTTATGGGATTAACCGCTCAAATAGCTCGTTGGTGATTCTTGATCGTTTTGCCCTGCCAAATGCCAATAGTATCTTGTTTGCTCAATCAGGCTCAGGTAAAAGCTATACTGCCAAAGTCGAAATCTTGCGTCACTTGATGCAAGGCACTAAAGTCATCGTCATCGATCCAGAGCGAGAGTATAAAAGGTTGGCCGAGTCGGTTCACGGCACATATATCAAACTCTCGGTTCACTCCAAAGAAAAGATCAATCCTTTTGATTTAGAAGTAAATGCCTTCTCCGAAGCCGATAGCTTTGCCGATCATGTCCAATCGCTGACTGAGATAATTTCTCTCATGGCCGAAGGCTTAAGCGGTGAAGAGAAATCGGTGATCGACAAGGCCATTCTCAAGACTTATCACTTGGCGGGTTGGACTCATAAGAATTCTGGTAAAAAGAAAACCAGAAGCTACCCGAGACTCTTCGACCTCTATACGACGCTTCGGGGCATGAAGCAGATCAAACTTTGCCGTCGACTTGAGAAATATACGACAGGCTCGTTGGCTAATGTCTTTGACACTCAGACCAATATTGAATTGGATAATCGCTTAGTCGTATTC
>Ga0194056_10000204_pt1 | contig 29607 bp, 27 predicted proteins | sample SepL4413m_MetaG_FD_155458 | JGI IMG/M metagenome (GOLD analysis project Ga0194056, IMG submission 155458) | Anoxic zone freshwater microbial communities from boreal shield lake in IISD Experimental Lakes Area, Ontario, Canada - Sep2016-L442-13m | ecosystem: Environmental > Aquatic > Freshwater... | reverse complement strand
GGGATGGTTCGAAAATTTTTCGATCGAATACACGATGCTTTTGAACAAAGGTTCATCCAATTCACTATGCCAGTTGCTGATGGTCAGTTGTCCTAAAGTGAGCGTGCCGGTCTTATCAAAAACAACCGTGCGTATATCTTTAAACAGTTCCAGACTTTTTGCATTCCTGAACAGGATACCATTGCGCGCTGCACGGCCTAGTCCTACCGCAATAGCAGCCGGCGTGGCCAATCCCATGGCACAGGGGCAGCTGATCACCAGCACCGCGATACTTCTCATCAATGAATCGGTAACACTGATATCAAAGGCGAAATAATTCAACAAAAAACTCAGGATAGAAATGCCGATCACGGCAGGAACAAATATGGCACTGATCTTATCGGCCAGTTGTTGAATGGGCGGTTTATCTCCCTGGGCCTGTTTTACCAGTTGAAGGATATTGCTGAGTATGGTATCTTTTCCTACTGCAGTAACCTGTGCTTTTACCGTTCCCTCGGTGATCAAACTTCCACCAATCAGTGCATCTTTTTTCAGCTTATGCACCGGATTGCTTTCGCCGGTAAGCAGTGATTCGTTTACATAGGCTTCGCCCCAAAGGATCTTACAATCCATGGGAACCTGTTCGCCCGTCTTTATCAATATAAGGTCGCCTACATGCAGTTTGGTGTTTTCGATGGGGAATATCAACTCCTGGTGTGTTTCGTCGAAGGCGATCATATTGGCCATCAGTTTCTGCCGGGCCGCCAGTTTATTCAATTCCGATTGTGTAGTGGCCACGGATTTATGTTCAACCCATTCACCCAGAAAAACCAGGGTGATGATGGTAGCCGTGGTTTCATAAAAAGCATAATCCATCCCGAGGTTGAGCAGGGTACCGGTAAGACTGTATACAAATGCAGCCACCGCCCCGATGGTGATCAGCATATTCATATTGGGGATACCCCCACGCAGACTTTTTACAGCGCTTACGCCAAAATAACTCATGCCTAATAAGAAAACAGGAAGGCAAATTGCCATTTGTAACCATGGGTTCATTAAAAAATGAATATGCCAGGGAAGCATATGCAACATGAGTACCAGGGTAAAGGGAAGGCAAAACAGGAAGCGTTGGAGATGGTTCGAGAATAATCCCTTGCCTTTCGCATGGTGGTCATTATCTTCAGGATGTACAACCTGGTAGCCCAGCGCTTCAATACCTTTGGAAAGGGTTTCAGCTGAATTGGACTCACTCATTTCGAAGCTTACATCTCCACCAATAAAATTCACTTTCACGTCTTTCAAACCCTGTTTTTCAAGGTACTTGTTGATCGTGAGTGCACAATTGGTACAAGTCATCCCTTCAACCTTCCATTCAACTTTTTCCATATTGCAAAATTATTCTTTGTGAAACGTATACAATTACTATTGAAGGAAAATATCTTTGCAACATGGAGTTAAATTTCAGACTGGGGGATATTGATCAGGCCGCCCAAGCATTTCTGCCCTACATTGGCCAGCATCGGGTGATTGCCTTTCATGGTGAAATGGGCGCCGGAAAAACAACCTTTATCCATGCCCTATGTGCGGCAATGGGGGTGCAGGACACGGTTTCCAGTCCAACCTTCTCCATCATCAACCAATACCAAAATGCGGAGGGCAGCACCATTTATCATATGGACCTGTATCGTATCCGTGATGAGGCGGAAGCCATACAAGCAGGGGTAGAGGACGCCTTGTTCTCGGGCAATATCTGTTTGGTGGAGTGGCCCGAGAAGGCTGCCGGGATCTTTCCGGATAACAGTTTAACGGTGAGGCTGTACACTACCGGTACCGATAGCCGAAAGCTCGAAATAAATTTGTAATTTGTACAACTTACAATCGGCTTACTATGGCAACATCAAAACCATTCGTATCTCCTTCTTTTTCTTATGAAACGCTTGAAGAAACACTCGACATCAAACCCAAGGGTGAGATTCTGAATATTGGCATTCCCAAGGAAAATTCATTTAATGAGAATCGTATTGCACTTACTCCGGAAGCCGTAGGAGTGATGGTGGCCAATGGTCATCGGGTGGTGGTAGAAACCAAGGCGGGCGATGGTGCCAGTTATACCGATAAGGATTACAGTGAGGCCGGAGCCAAGATCGCTTATGACAAAAAAGAAGTATTTGAATGTGATATTCTGGTAAAAAGTGCACCCGTAAGCGATGCCGATTGCGATATGCTGAAACCCAATCAGTATATCATTTCTCCTATCCATCTGGCGGCGATGAAGCGTGAGATCTTGCAGAAGATGATGGATAAAAAGATCACGGCACTAAGTTTTGAGAACCTGAAAGACGATAGCGGACACAATCCCATTGTGCGCAGCATGAGTGAGATCGCGGGCAGTGCAGTGATGCTGATCGCGGGTCAGTACCTCAGCAATGCCAACAATGGAAAGGGAGTGCTGGTGGGAGGGATCAGTGGTATTCCGCCTACCAAGGTGATCATCATTGGGGCTGGTATCGTGGGTGAGTATGCAGCAAGAACCGCCTTGGCCATGGGTGCCAGCGTAAAAATATTCGACAACAGCATTTACCGGTTGAAACGTTTACAGAACAATATCGGAGGGCGTTTATGGACCTCTGTGATCGAGCCCAAAATTCTGGCCAAGCAATTAAAGACCTGCGATGTGGCCGTTGGCGCACTCAGCAATGCGGGTGGGCGTACACCCATTGTCGTTAGTGAAGAGATGGTAAGCCAGATGCGGCCCGGAACGGTCATTGTGGATGTGAGCATTGATCATGGCGGATGTTTTGAGACCAGTGAGGTAACCTCTCATGAAAAACCGGTGTTTACCAAGTATGATGTGATCCATTATGGCGTACCCAATATCCCCAGTGGATTTGCGCGTACAGCGTCTCAGGCCATCAGCAATGTGTTGATGCCCTTGTTGCTGGAAACAGCCGAAGACGGTGGTATTGAGAATGTGGTTTGGTACAAGATCAATATCCGAAGTGGTATTTACTTATTTAAGGGAAGTCTTACCAATATTTATCTCAGTGAAAGATTCGATCTGAAATTTACCGATCTGAATCTACTGATCGCCAGCAAGCGGTAGTCAAAATAAAAAAAGAAGTTTACACAGATTTGTATTTCCCAATGCCGATCACTTCAGTGCAAAAATCATACTCCTGCGGATCATTGCTGCTTACGATCACCATTTTGTTTTTCGAATAGTTATCGATCAGGGAATGGTATAAAGCAATACCATCGGCATCCAGGTTGGTAGTGGGTTCATCGAGCAGCAATACCGGCGTATCGCTGAAGAAGGCCTGGGCCAGTTTCAATCGTTGTTTCATGCCGCTGCTGAAATTGCGCAGCTGCTTATCGGTGGCCTTGGTTAAACCAACGATCTCCAGTATTTCTTCATTAGAAAGGGTAAGTGTTTTGAACTGACTGTGAAATTCCAGCATTTCTTTTGCGGTCATTTCTTCAATCAACTCCAGGTAGGGGGCGGCCATCGCGAGGTAGCGATAAGGTTCGATATCGTTATTTTTTGAGGCTCCGTTTGCTTGAGGAAGATAGCTCACCTGTCCTTCGTTGTGGAGGGTTGCTCCGGCGATCACCTGCAGCAGGGTTGATTTTCCGGATCCGTTAGGCCCGGTAATGGCATAGGCTTTGGCAGGATGGAATACCAGGTCTACATGCCTGAATATCCATTCCCGGTTAAAGCGTTTACCTGTATTAGTTAGTGTGATCTGCATGTAAGAAATCCCTGTTCACCGGCAGGGTGTTTGTTCCGGTCTGTGGTTCACAATTATTCATCTTCCATACTACCCTTGCTGTAACGTTTGATGATGCCCCTTCCGCTTTCCCGGATAAAGGTCACGATCTCATCCCGTTCGTCGGTGGCTTGCAATTCTTCTTCAATGAAATTCAGGGCCTGCGAAGTATTCAGTCCTTTGTTATAAATGAAGCGATAGATATCGAGTATCTGGTTGATGCGGTCGAGCGAAAATCCTTTGCGTTTCAATCCCACAGAATTTACGCCGGCATAACTCAAAGGAGTTCTTCCTGCTTTGATATAGGGAGGTACATCCTTACTCACCAATGATCCTCCGGCGATGAAAGCGTGTTGACCGATCTGCACAAACTGATGCACGGCACACATACCGGCCAGGATGGAATGGTCGCCCATCACCACATGTCCGGCCATTTGAGTATTGTTGCTCATGATGCAGTTATTGCCCACAATGCAATCGTGCGCAATATGGCTATAGGCCATGATCAGACAATTATTTCCCACCTTGGTGGTCCAGCGATCCTTACTTCCTCTATTCACCGTTACGAATTCACGGATGGTGGTATTGTCGCCAATTTCAACCGTGGTTTGTTCGCCTTCATATTTAAGGTCCTGCGGAATGGCGGCGATCACGGCACCGGGGAAGATCCTGCAGTTCTTTCCCACGCGGGCTCCTTCCATGATGGTTACATTGCTGCCGATCCAGGTACCTTCACCGATCTCCACATTCTGATGGATCACACTGAAGGGGTCTATCTTAACATTGGTAGCCAGTTTGGCGTTGGGGTGTATGTAGGTGTGTGGATGGATCATAATAATCGAAAAATTATGTTTAGGTTCTTTTTACCAATTGTGCGGTGAGGTCGGCTTCAGCACATAATTTATTACCTACGTACACACTTCCTTTCATCACACAAATTCCTCTTCTGATCGGCTCAATCAATTCCATTTTTAATATCATGGTATCGCCGGGCACCACCTTCTGTTTAAATTTGCAATTATCGATCTTCAAGAAATAGGTATCATATTCTCCATCGGGCATTGAGTTGATGCAAAGCAGACCGCCGGTTTGAGCCAGGGCTTCAATTTGCAATACTCCCGGCATCACCGGATTGCCCGGGAAATGTCCTTGGAAAAAATATTCATTAAAGGTAATGTTCTTTATACCTACAATACGGGTATCCGTTAGTTCAATGATCTTATCCACCATGATGAACGGGAAGCGGTGGGGCAGGGTTTTTTCGATCTGTTGCAGGTTGTACACAGGTTCCTGGTTTGGATCGTAATTGGGAATATCTTTTGTATGCTTGTTCTTCTTGATATACTGTTTGATCTTTTTGGCAAATTCAACATTGCTGCTATGCCCCGGCCTGTTGGCAATGATATGCGCCTTGATGGGATATCCGATCAGGGCAAGGTCGCCGATCACGTCCAATAATTTATGACGGGCTGGTTCATTGGGGAAACGAAGTTCCAGGTTGTTGAGGTATCCTTCACTTTTCACTTCCACTTTTGTACGACCGAATGCGGTAGCCAGGCGCGACATTTCATCATCAGTTACCGGCCGGTCTACTACCACGATGGCATTATTGATATCGCCACCTTTAACCAGGTTATTGTCGAGCAACATTTCCAACTCATGCAAAAAACAAAAAGTTCGGCAAGGCGCAATTTCTGTTTGAAATTCTTTCATGGATTTCAGACTGGCATGCTGGGTGCCCAATACCGGCGAATTGAAATCAATTAGAGTAGTAATCTGGTAGTTAGCCGATGGGAGGGCTGTCATCTCCACTCTTTTTACATCATCGAAATGAGAGATATTGGTATCAATGGTATACCAGATTTTTGCAGCGTCCTGTTCAAGCACGCCGGTGGTTTCAATGATCTCCACAAAGGGTTCGCTACTGCCGTCAATGATCGGAATCTCGGGACCATTCACTTCGATCAAACAATTATCTACTCCCATGCCCACCAGGGCTGCTAAAATATGTTCTACGGTACTTATTTTGGCATCGTCTTTTTCAAGGGTAGTGCCCCTGGATGTATCGGTTACCAGGTCGCAATCGGCCTTGATCACAGGCATGCCGGGCAGATCAGTACGCTGGAATTGGAACCCAAATCCGGGGTTGGCCGGCTTCAGGGTCATGTCTACATTTACACCAGTATGCAATCCAGTTCCCGAAATACTGACGGGTTTAGCAAGTGTATGTTGTTTATCTGGATTAAAATTTTTATCCATATGTGCTGGAAAATTTTGATGGCAAAGATATTTAAAAATAAATGCCTCTAATGACTTCGGTCAAATTGAAATTTAATGTTCCTGTTAAAATTGGATCTGGAAGGACCCAAAAACGCCAAATCGGGAATATTTGGTCATCGGCAAACTTGTGCCCGGAGCTACTCTCCATACAAAATCGAGCCTGAATACCTTTAGGATATTGTCGATTCCCGTACCTAATTCCATATAGGTTTTGCCATTCAGGGTTTTAAAGATACCCGTACTGTTATTGAGCGCCTCATTCTCATTGTTCAAGGAGCCCCAAATCGTTTTCACGTTCCAGAACTGCCTCCATTTCATTTTCCGGGTGATGGGAATGAATCGGAACAAGCCGGAACCGATATGATGTTCGAGGTTGAAACCTGCATATTGATCGCTGAGGTATTCAAACCGATTCATGAGGTTAAAAGACCCGGGGTTATAATAATAGATATCATTTCCGGGATGGTTTTCCAGAAACGTAAAGGGCAGGGTGCCGAATATCTTTCCCGCAAAAACTTTGTATGATAAAGAACCCAATGGGGAGATCTTGTAATAATCATGTACCGAAGCACTCAGTTTGGCATAGTGATAAGCACTATTGAGAACACCTGGAATGCCTTTGGCCAACATTAATTCTGCTACGGGATATTTAGAGCCCAGGCTATACCTGAAATAATCCCCTTCAATAAATTGTTCCAGATAGGCAAATCTTAGTTTTAAGGCCACTTCAAAATTGGTGAGGGGTTTACCAGTGCTTACCGGGAAAGTTGTTTTGAATGGCAGGTTCTTGAGCGGCTCGTATTGACGGTGCGTGAAGAACCATTCTGTAGAGAAACCCTTTCCCCATTCATTGAATACTTCGAATCGAAAATCTTTTATATGGATATATTTTCGGGTGGTATTGGGTTTGCGGATGGCCAGGGAAAAAATATTATCCTGACTTACTTCACCGTATTGACTAATGCCATTGTCGATATCGCTTGATGCAGAAGCGTGTAGCCGAAACCGTTTTGGCTCGCGATTCAATATCCAGTAAGCTTCTGCCTTCCCCTTAAATTTCTGATCCTGCATGCCATAGGCAAGGTATCCATGCAGATAGATCTTCTTGTTGAATCCGGTATTGGTGCCCAGGTCGAAACGAAACCGGGTGCCTTCCCATTGGTTGTTGCTGATCCAGTTGAACCAGGGCCCGATCTCATAATTTCCGATATTCTTGTACCCGGTACCAATAAACCTTAGGGTTCTTTGCAGGCGCTGAAACTTGGGCATCTGCAACAGTTTATCTACGGTATTATAAATCGCTAGTTCGTTCTTCGACAGGGTATCATGCCGGAGTACATTCCAGTCGGAGTCTGATTTTGCAGCTACTCCGGGATCCGTTTTTACGAGTTCTTCAGTTGGCTGCTTTTCAAATAAACGGGTGATGGAATCATTGTTGACGATGATGTTTCGGTAAGAAGTGGATTTGCGTCCGATAAGGGTAAGCGATTGTTTTCCCAATACCCTGAAATCGGCAAAGAATTTATCGCGGTTCAAAAAATATACCGAGTCATTGATGGGAATGAATTCCTGGAATACACTGATGCGGTCGATATAATTGATATTGGCTTCCTTACCCAGGTACAAGGATATTTTTTGTATCTGAAAAGTTTTTTCCATTACCCAGGCATCGCCTTCGAAAGTATTTTGCCCGGCATGCTTCGGACTGAACACAAAATGAAATATTTTTTTTCCGCTCACCATTTGTGTATCGGGCACAGAGAAAATATAGTACACATCGGCATTGTCATTGAACGGACTGATAAAATCCTTGTCCATCACATTGATAAAATTGCCGTAAATATTTACATTCTGATTCATCACGCCCATTAATTTGCTGATGCTTTCATTGGTAAACCCCTTGGTGTTGGTGGCTTTTATCTGTTCAACATATTTCTTGGGGTGGCGCTGAAAGGCATAATCACTGATACTTTCCACCAGGTAAGCAGGTAAAAAAGGTTCTTTTTCAGAACTGCTGTCCATATTATTAAAGACAAAGGAGAACGGCCTTAATAAGAAGTTCTTCTTCATCTTGTCGGCATTAAAATGCTTGATGTCGACCTCCAGTTTATTATAGGCCTGGTATCCGAAATTGGGCAGGTTGTATCGGTTGTATTGTTTCTTTTTGCTCATGATCTTTTTCCACAGATACAAACCTTTGTTGAATTTTGCTTTTACAATTACGGTATTAGCGGGGCCTCCACGGTCGAGTTGGATGGTGATCGTTTGATGACTAACGGTAGCGCTTACGGGTATTTTAAAACGTTCATATCCTGTATAGCTCACCACCAGGGTATCATTTTTAAAAGCATTGAAATAAAAGGAAAAATTTCCCGCACTATCGGTTGTTTTACCAACCCCCGACCGGGCAAAATACACAGAAGCATAGGCTACAGGCTCCTTGGTATGCGAATCCTGCACAGTACCGGTGATGATCAGGGATTGCGCTCCTGCATCTGCACCGATCAATAACAGCGACAGAAAGAAACAGTATGTAAATAATTTGTACAACGGAAACTGTATTGGTTTTCAGTATGAAAGATGGATTACTGGATCAATGGGTTGGTAGGGTATATAAAATGTATTGGATTATTTTTTTTCTGTAAGTTCATTGATCAACTTTTCTAATGCCGCTACCTTTTTTTCAAGTTCGGGCAGGTTTCGGGCAGAGGCCTGACTTCTTAATGCTGCTGTAAAATCATAAGCAGGAGAACCCGTCACTGCCGAATTAGGCTTCTTTATGGATTTGCTTACTCCACTCTGCGCATTGATCTTACTGCCATCGGCAATTTGAATATGTCCCACAATACCTGCCTGTCCACCGATCATAACATTGTTCCCGATCTTGGTGCTGCCGCTGATTCCGCATTGAGCAGCAATCACTGAATTATTGCCGATCTCTACATTGTGTGCGATCTGCAACAGATTGTCGAGCTTTGCACCCGATTTCACCAGGGTGCTGCCAATGGTACCCCTGTCGATGGCGGCATTGGCTCCTATTTCAACGCCATCTTCGATCACCACATTGCCTATCTGAGGCACTTTCTTATAAGTTCCATCCGCTTGGGGTGCAAACCCAAACCCATCACCACCAATAATCGTGCCCGCATGAATGGTTACATTATTTCCAATGACACAATCATGATAAATTTTCACCCCGGGATGGATCACTGAATTTTCTCCCACCATCACATTATTGCCTAAAAACACCTGCGGAAATATTTTAGAACCCTTGCCCACGATCACTTTTTCCCCAATCCAGGCAAATGCGCCAATGAATACAGCCTCACCGATCGTTGCCGTAGCATCAATATAACTGGGTTGCTGGATGCCGCTCAGTTGCTGTTTTTGCAATTGCTGGTATTTATCTAACATTATGGCAAAAGCAGAGTAAGCATCTGCTACCTTGATCAAGGTAGCGGCTACGGGCTGTTTCAATTCCTGCGTTTCACTAATGATGATCACAGAAGCCAAACTGGTATACAAATATTCTTCATACTTGGGATTGGCCAGGAAAGCGATCTGCCCGGCTTTTGCTTCTTCGATCTTTCCAAATGATGAAACAGTAACTTCCGCATTACCTTCCACCCTTCCATTGATCATCATCGCTATTTGAGCCGCAGAAAATTGCATGTTGTATTGATTAATTGGGGAGTTAAAAGTTTAAAGCGATAAGCTCTTTAATTTGATATTTACACAGATAAAAATTGAATCAACATAGTGGCGGAAAGTCAATATCCTACTGCAGCAATTCAAACCAATTTTCTACCGCATCAACTTACTTACCTCATAAAACAAATGTAATATTTTTTAACCTTGCCCCGCATATTTTGATTGATGAGGGCATTGTCGACCTCCGAGATGTCTTTTACGCTGCCGTCTTTAAATAAAATATGAATATGTTCGTCCTCAAAATTATACGTACTGCTGGTGGCCTCGCCCGTAAACACCAGCCAGGCGGCATCTTCATACGATAATCCTGTCTTTTGAACGCAAGCATCCAGATTTTCTTTAATGAATGCGTCATCTACAGGAGCGCCAAAATATTTTACTTTCAGCAACTGACGGTTGATGATGCCCCTGCATAAAAATGATAAAACCTGGTCGGGGTGATCGCACCACGACTTGATGGCCGATAGCACATCAATATCATCGAGTTTACAAAAGGCTTCCAGGGTGATGGACTGAATGGGCTGATTGATGAAATCATCTAGCGGTCCTGCAGATTTGGCTTTGATGAATTTGGCTCTCTTAATGATGCGCTGCAGCATTTGTTCGGCACACAACACGGTCTTATGCAGGTATACCTGCCAGTACATCAATCTTCTGGCCACTAAAAATTTCTCAATGGAATAGATCCCTTTTTCTTCAACCATCAACTCACCTTCGTGTACGGTCAGCATTTTCAAAATGCGGTCGTACCCGATCACGCCTTCATTTACTCCGGTAAAAAAACTGTCTCGGGTTAAATAATCCATCCGATCCACATCCAGCTGACCACTGATGAGTTGTTGCAGGTATTTTTTAGGATGTACTCCGGTAAAAATATCCAATGCCAGTTGTAATCGCCCCTCGAATTGCTGATTCAACTCTTTCATGATCATGAGTGAAATGGCTTCATGTTCAAAGCCTTCGATGAGCACATGTTCAAGGGCATGACTAAATGGGCCGTGCCCCACATCATGCAGGAGGATAGCGATCTTAGCCGCCTGTTCTTCTTCCGGGGTAATTTCAATACCCTTGCCTTTCAATTCATTTAAGGCATTGCCCATTAAATGGTAGGCACCCAATGAGTGGTGAAGGCGGGTATGCACGGCTCCGGGATAAACCAGGCAAGCCATGGCCATCTGACTGATCCTCCGTAACCGCTGGTAGTAGGGATGGGCGATCACCTGATAGATCAGCTCATCATCAATGGTGATAAAGCCATATACGGGGTCATTGATTATTTTTCTAAAAGGCATGATAAGTTGTTTGTTGTTGGGCGTATCTTCATCACCGGTTCGTTTTGTTAAAAGATACACAAAGTGGTACAAAGCTACTAAGCTATATCTTAAAAAATTAAATTTGTAGCAAGGGCCGAAATATGGCTTTAAAGTAGTGCACCGCGGTGTAGCTCCACCCTATCAAGTATGGGGAAAATTCCTCAACAGATAATTAAACTGACAAGCGTATGAGTATTGCTAAGATTCTTTGGGTTGATGATGAGATTGACAGTCTTACCTCGCAGATCATGTTCCTCGAAAACAAGGGATATTCAGTAGAAACCAAGACCAATGGTTTTGATGCTGTTGAATTTGTAAAAGACAATATTGTAGATGTAGTGCTGATGGATGAAACCATGCCGGGCATTACCGGCTTGCAAACCCTGCAACAGATCAAAGAGATCAACAGCAATTTGCCGGTGGTGCTGATCACCAAAAATGAAGCAGAGAACCTGATGGATGAGGCCATTGGCTCACAGATCAGCGATTACCTGATCAAACCGGTAAACCCCAACCAGGTTTGGCTGAGTTTAAAGAAGATCATCGATAATAAACGGTTGGTGGCTGAAAAAACCACTTCCGCCTATCAGCAGGAATTCAGAAGCCTGTTCATGGCGCTCAACAGCAATCCCAATTATAATGAGTGGATGGAAATTTATCGCAAACTGGTGTACTGGGAACTGGAGATGAAAAAAAGTGATAGTCCCGAAATGCAGGAAGTATTTCAATCACAAAAATCTGAAGCCAATACCGAATTCTTCAAATTCATTTCAAAGAATTATGCTTCCTGGGTAAATCCTAAAAGTATCGATGGGCCCATCATGAGCCATACCCTGCTGAAGTATAAAGTATTGCCCCATCTGGAAAAAGGCACCCCTTTATTTTTTGTATTGATCGATAACCTGCGGTTCGATCAGTGGAAGACCATCCAGCCCATCTTCGCAGAAAGTTTCCGTATTCAGGAAGAAGAAACATTTTATGCCATCCTGCCTACGGCTACACAATATGCCCGTAACGCCATCTTTGCCGGATTGATGCCGATCGATATTGAAAAACAATTTCCGGTTCAATGGAAAAATGATGATGAGGAGGGAGGAAAGAATATGTTTGAAGAAGAGTTCTTAAAAGCACAATTAAAAAGACTGGGTAAGGGAGATCTGAAATATTCTTATACCAAGATCACGAATAATCATGATGGACAAAAGCTGGTCGACAATATGCATAACATGATGCAGAACGACCTGAACGTGATCGTATACAATTTTGTGGATATGCTCAGTCATGCCCGCACAGAAATGGAAGTATTGAAAGAATTAGCAGGCGATGAAACCAGTTACAGAAGCATTACCCAAAGCTGGTTTGAACATTCGCCACTGCATCAGGCACTGAAGAAAATAGCCGATAAAAAATTGACGATGATCGTGGCTACCGACCATGGAAGCGTGCGGGTGAAAAACCCGGCGAAGGTGATCGGCGACAAACAAACAACAGCCAACCTTCGGTACAAACATGGTCGTAATTTAAACTATGAGGCCAAGGAAGTATTGGCATTCCGCGATCCCAGGGAAGCGGGGTTGCCGGTTCCCAATGTAAATTCCTCATTTATTTTTGCCAAGGGTGATCTGTATCTGTGTTATCCCAATAATTATAATCATTTTGCCAATTATTACCGCAATACGTTTCAGCATGGGGGCATCAGTTTGGAAGAGATGATCGTTCCGGTCATCAGGCTAACGAACAAGTAATGGGAAAGCGGATAAAAATTTATTCACGATTGTGGAGAAACTTATTTTTTATTCCCTTGCGATTGAAGGAAGTTGCAGATGAATTGACACAATAGCATATCTCAATAGGCAATCAGGCATGAAATATACACAGCACGTTTTAGACAAAATAGAAAAGATCGTTGAAGAAACCGGTTATATCATCCGTTATGAAAGGGGTTCTTTTCAAAGCGGGTATTGTATTTTGCAGGAACGGAAAGTGGTGGTGCTAAATAAATTCTTCCAAACAGAAGGCCGGATCAATGTATTGATTGACCTGATGCCCCAGCTCCATATCAATTTTGATGCACTGACACATGAGAGTCAGAAGATGTACGAAGAAGTAATGAGTGTACAAACTACTTAAGCTTCCGATCAGCAACAAGTACAAATGGGTCCTGCGTAAATAAGCAAATCTCCCAGATTTTCTCAAGCACTATTATGCTTATTTTTGTGCCGTGCAATGTCCCCCGCTAAAAATAACATTTCTTGGAACCGGTACCAGTAGTGGTGTGCCCATGATCGCCTGCGATTGTGCGGTATGCAGTTCTGCGGACAAAAAAGATAAACGTTTGCGAAGCAGTATCCTGGTGGAAAGTGAAGCCACATCTTTTGTGATCGATACTACCCCTGATTTTCGGTATCAGATGTTGAGGGCAAGCGTGAAAAGATTACATGCAGTGTTGTTTACCCATCCGCATAAAGATCATGTGGCCGGGATGGATGATATTCGGGCCTTCAATTTTTTTCAGCAACAGCCCATGCAAGTGTATGCCAATGCCCTTACGCAGGCCGGACTGAAAAAAGAATTTTCATATGTGTTCTCCGAAAAAAAATATCCCGGCGTTCCGGAAATTGAACTTGTTGATATTGCAGAAGAGCCATTCATGATCGGCGATATACCGGTGCTGCCCATCCTGGTTTGGCATATGAATATGCCTGTACTCGGATTCCGCTTTGGCAAATTCACGTATATCACCGATGCTAACCGGATCGATGCATCGGAAATGGAAAAAATAAAAGGCAGTGAGGCGATGGTGTTGAATGCACTTCGTCAGGCCAAACATATTTCGCATTACACCCTCGACGAGGCCGTAGCCATTGTGCAGGAATTAGGAATACCCCGTGCCTATTTTACACATATCAGTCACCAGTTGGGCCGCCATACCGAGATCAATGATGAATTACCTGCCGGCATGGAACTGGCCTGGGATGGGATGGAATTGTACTTCAACTGATGAAAAGAAAATCCTCTTTTTTTCTGATCTTTTTCACTTGGTGTAATTAAGCATACGGCCTATTTTGTGTGGATCAACCATGGCCAAAAAACCCGCATCCGAATATTTCTCCTTCACCCGTAAAGAGCGTACAGGCATTATCGTTATAGTGTTGGTGATCCTGCTACTCACCGGCTTGCCCCTGTTGTTTCCATATCTGCTGCCGGAAAGAAAACAGGTAAACCCTGATTTTGAAAAAACGATCAGCGGATTAACCATCAGGCAGTCTGACAGTACCCAGCATCCAAACCGGTATTATGGTAGAAATACTTCAGGGGGTAAAACATGGAATGAAACCAATCAATATCAAACGAGCCGGCCGGCCGAATTATTTTATTTTGACCCCAATACCATCACCGCCGAAGGATGGCAAAGACTTGGGTTAAGGGATAAGACCATTCAAACCATACAACATTATCTTTCCAAAGGAGGCAGTTTTAAAAAACCGGAAGATATTGGAAAGGTATGGGGACTGTCAGAAAATGATGTAAAAAGACTTCTGCCTTTTGTAAGCATCAAAAATAAGGATGCCGGAAACCCCCAACGAATAAGGGATTCAGCGGTATTTACCCGGCCGGTTTATGAGAAAAAGCTAATAACCATTGATATCAATACAGCGGATTCTACCGTCTTTATTGCCTTGCCAGGAATTGGTAGTCGTTTGGCCAACCGCATCATTGCCTTCCGGGAAAAACTGGGTGGTTTTTACAATATCGACCAACTGGCAGAAACCTTTGCACTCCCTGATTCTGTTTTTCAAAAGATCCGAAACCGATTGCTTATCGGAAATGTTCCCGTTAAAAAAATCAATATCAATACAGCCGGTATTGATGAACTAAAAGCGCATCCCTATATTCGGTACGCATTGGGAAACGCTTTGCTGCAATACCGAAACACACATGGAACATTTGCGGATATCGCCGACATCAAAAAGATCATGATCGTTACCGAACCGCTTTATGCTAAGCTGGCACCCTATCTCACGGTACAATAAAAACTAACGAGCCGAAGTGCGTTAAAAATTACTAATTTGCAGCCTTAACGATTGCCAATTATGAATTTTACCACAAGTGAGCTTACCCAGCAGGTAGCTCAAACTGCCCGGGACTTCGCCGCGCAGCATATTAAGCCACATATCATGGAATGGGACGAATCGCAGGAATTTCCACTTGCGGTGTTCAAGCAAATGGGCGAACTGGGATTGATGGGTGTATTGGTTCCTGAAGCCTATGGAGGTAGCGGATTAAGTTATCTGGAATACAGTGCCATCATTCAGGAAATTGCCAAGGTATGCGGGTCTATCGGACTTTCATTGGCTGCCCACAATTCACTTTGTACAGGTCATATTCTGGCTTTCGGAAACGAAGCACAAAAGCAAAAATATTTACCCAAACTAGCCAGTGCCGAATACATAGGTGCATGGGGCCTCACCGAAGCCAATACCGGCAGTGATGCAGGCAATATGAAAACTACCGCCGTGAAAGACGGCGACCATTGGATCCTGAATGGTACCAAATGCTGGATCACCCATGGCAAAACCGGTGATGTGGCCGTAGTGGTTTGTCGTACCGGAGAGCCCAGGGCAAAAGACAATTCAACTGCGTTTATAGTTGACCGTGGTACTCCTGGTTTCCAGGCCGGAAAAAAGGAAAATAAACTGGGTATGCGGGCAAGCGAAACTACCGAGATGATCTTCGATAACTGTCGCATTCCGGATACTCAACGCATGGGCGAAGTTGGATCAGGTTTTAAGCAAAGCATGAAAGTATTGGACGGCGGGCGCATATCCATTGCAGCACTGAGTTTGGGTATTGCCAAAGGTGCTTATGAAGCGGCCTTACAATATGCGCAGGAGCGATATCAGTTTGATAAACCCATTGCCCAGTTTCAGGGCATCAGTTTCAAACTGGCCGATATGGCTACCGAAATTGCCGCAGCAGAATTGCTCATTAACCAGGCCTGTTACCTGAAGATGCAGGGCTTACCCATGACCAAGGAAGCTGCCATGGCAAAATATTATGCCAGTGAAGTATCGGTAAAAGTTAGTACAGATGCCGTTCAGATATTTGGCGGTTACGGATACACGAAAGATTTTCCGGTGGAGAAATTTTACCGGGATAGTAAATTGTGTACCATTGGGGAAGGAACCAGCGAAATTCAGAAGTTGGTCATCAGCAGGGAAGTATTGCGTTAATTATTAAGTTGCAAAAAATATAAAGGCCGGTTCAATCATTGAACCGGCCTTTTGATGAATAGCATTCATTATTTTTTTTCACTGTGAATCACCTCATTCAATTTGTCTTTGAGGTTATCAAATACTTCTTCCGCTTTATTCACGGCTTCTTTGGCAAAGGCTTCCACTTTTTCGCCGGTTTGTCCGGGTATCAACTCACTGATCTTGTCCATAACATTGCCTGATGCCTGTTTGGGAGCGTCATTATTTTCAGGTTTTGAAGCAAACATATTTTCTACAGCACCTTCCAGCATCGGAAATTTTTCTTTTACAAAATCCTTGATGGTATTGACAGCATGTTTTGCTTGTTCTTCAGTGATATTTGCTTTTTCAATAAGACGGTTAATGAGTTCTTGCATGGTTTGTTGATTTAAGAATGAGTGTCAATATTAGTTATTTTATGAGAATCGATAAGTAGCAGAAATTATTCAGTGTCATAACGGTCTACCCGCTCAATACCCGGTAAAGCGATCAGGCGGTTTACCAGTTCATCCAGTTCATCTTTATCGTGCACAAATATTTTTACATTTCCCTGAAAAATACCTTCCTTGGCTTCAATGGTCATGGCCGAAATATTGAACCGAAGCTCACCACTGATGAGGTTGGTGATCTTATGGATCACGCCCACATCATCCAATCCGATAATCTTTAAACCCGTAAGGAAAGAGATCTCTTTATTCTTGGCCCATTTAGTTTTTACAACACGATGTCCGTAATTGGAGAGTAAGCGGGCGGCATTAGGACAATTGGTACGATGGATCTTCAGTCCTTCCCCGGTAGTAACAAATCCAAACACATCATCACCCGGAATGGGTTTGCAACAATTGGCCAGCGTGTATTGGATGCGGTCGCTACTTTCTCCGAAGATGATGAGCTCTGCATCTTTTTTATTGTAGGGCCTGGATGTAATATCGACTTCTGGCTTTTCTTCCGGTACGGGTTTGATGGGTTTGGGCGCGATCAATTTTTCACCTGAGGTGGTGAATTCTTTCAGTTCTTTCAGGTCAATTTTCTTGATGGCGATTTCATACAGCAGGTCGAGCGATGAGTTTACTTTATAGAAAGCCGCCAGTTCTTCCAGATTGCTATGGCTCATGCTGGCACCCATGCCTTCCAGTTTGCGTTGCAGGGTATATTTTCCTTCTTCAGCAATATGTCTTTTTTCTTCTTTTAAAGTGTCTTTGATCTTCGATTTTGCCTTACTGGTCACCACAAAATTCAGCCATTCTGTGTTAGGCTTTTGTTTGGCACTGGTGATGATCTCGATCTGGTCGCCACTTCTCAGTTTATAACTGATGGGTACCAGTTTATGATTTACTTTGGCGCCGATACATTTACTACCCACTGCCGTATGCACGCTGAATGCAAAATCAAGTGCCGTGGCGCCAATGGGCAACATTTTAACTTCTCCCTTTGGTGTGTACACATAAATTTCTTCAGCAAGGAAGGAGGTTTTAAAATCCTGTAGAAAGTCGATCGAATTTTCATCCTGGTTGCTGAGGGCTTCTCGTATCTGATGAAACCATTTGTCGAAGCGGCTTTCATCATCCTTGCCTTCTTTGTATTTCCAGTGGGCGGCCAATCCTTTTTCAGCAATTTCATTCATGCGCATGGTGCGTATCTGTACTTCCACCCATTTTCCCTGTGGTCCCATCACGGTAGTATGCAGGGCTTCATATCCATTGCTTTTCGGATTGCTGAGCCAGTCGCGCAGCCTTTCAGGCGATGGCGTGTATTCATCGGTGATGATGCTGTAAACTTTCCAGCAATCTTCTTTTTCTTTTTCCAGTGATGAGTTCACCAATATGCGTATAGCGAAAAGGTCGTACACTTCTTCAAAGCTCACGCCCTTTTTTTTCATCTTGGTCCAGATGGAATGGATGCTTTTTGGCCGGCCATAAATATCAAAATCGAAATCAGCTTTTTCCAGTTTTTCTTTTACCGGTCGGATAAAATCATTGATGTATTTACTGCGTTCTCTTTTGGTATCGGTTAATTTTTGTGCGATGTATCTATAGGTATCTGGTTCCATATATTTCATGGCCAGGTCTTCCAATTCTGTTTTGATGGTATACAATCCCATGCGGTGAGCTAGGGGGGCATATACATAAACGGTTTCGCTCGAGATCTTAAGTTGTTTTTCCCGCTTCATGCTATCGAGCGTGCGCATATTGTGCAGTCGGTCTGCGAGTTTTATCAGGATCACCCTAGGGTCATCGGTGAGGGTTAGCAGGATCTTTTTAAAATTTTCTGCCTGAGCGGTACTGTTGGTATCCATTACCGTACTGATCTTGGTCAGTCCGTCAACAATCTTTGCCACTTCAATTCCAAATTCGCGCTGGATATCTTCTATCGTGATATCAGTATCTTCCACCGTATCATGGAGTAATGCGCAAAGGGTACTCCTAACGCCCAATCCGATCTCTTCCACACAGATCTTGGCTACGGCCAGGGGGTGCAGGATATAGGGCTCCCCGCTTTTACGGCGCATGGTTTTATGGGCTTCAGCAGCCATTTCAAAAGCCGTACGCAGTAATTCTTTATCTCCCGGCTTTAATTTGGGCTTGAGCACCCTTAACAGGCCACGATATTGCCTTAATATGGCCTTTTTTTCGTCCTCATCATTAAGGTTATAGGTTGATATTTCGGTGCTGATTTCCATCTGTTGTTACGAATTTACGGAAACAAATCTGTTTTCGGTATTGATGAAATGCCTTACTTTTGCAGCCCTTTAGCAGATGTAGCTTCATGTTGAAGCGACTGACGCACCAGCGAATGTGGTCTCGCCTTGAGCGAGAGCAAACGCACCAGCGGATGTGGTCTCGCTTTGAGCGAGAGCAAACGCAACAGCGAATGTGGTCTCGCTTTGAGCGAGAGCAAACGCAACAGCGAATGTGGTCTCGCCTTGAGCGAGAGCAAACGCACCAGCGGATGTGGTCTCGCTTTGAGCGAGAGCAAACGCAACAGCGAATGTGGTCTCGCTTTGAGCGAGAGCAAACGCAACAGCGAATGTGGTCTCGCCTTGAGCGAGAGCAAACGCACCAGCGGATGTGGCGAAATTGGCAGACGCACCAGACTTAGGATCTGGCGCCGTAAGGCATGTAGGTTCGACCCCTATCATCCGCACAAACTGGATCCCGAACAGGGATTCCCTGCAAGGAACTAGGAATATTGAATACTTTTCAAGATTCATGTATCCCGGTTCCTTGTTCGTTTTTAACATAGTAAACAAAATACAATGGCAACGGTAGCAAGAGAAAACATCGGTTTATTACATGATAAGTTAACAGTGAAACTGGCCAAGGATGATTATTTTCCTTCGTTTGATAAAAAACTGAAAGAATACGGCAAAACAGCCAATATCCCTGGTTTTAGAAAAGGAATGGTACCGGCAGGTATGATCAAAAAAATGTATGGCTCCTCCATTTTTACAGATGAAGTACTGAAAGCGGTAGAGAAGGAATTATATACTTACCTGAATACAGAAAAACCTGATCTGTTCGGTCAGCCCCTTCCTTTGAATACCGACATGAGTAATATCGATATGAATAATCCGGCTGATTATGAGTTTGGATTTGAGATAGGACTTAAACCTGATTATACCCTGGCCGACCTGTCGAAAGCAAAGCCAACCCTGCACAAGGTGGTAACCACCGATGCCATGGTGGAAGATGAGATCAGCCGAATGCAGATTAAGGCGGGCAATATGACCGAGCCTGAACTGATCGATAACGATGAGAATGTGATCAATATTTTATTTAAGGAAGCAGGTGCTGAAGGACAAGATATTGCTGATGGTGTAACAAAAGAAAATTCTGTGATCCTGAAATATTTCACAGCCGCTGTGCAGAAAAAATTCAAAGGGAAAAAGAAAGGCGATGTAGTTTCTGTAGTACTGGAAAAAGCATTTGATAAGGATAAACTGGCCATGATACTGGAAGACCTTGGATATGCAAAGGATGATCAGGAAGCCGCTAAAAAACAATTTAATCTGGAAGTTGTAAAAGTTGGACTGGTAGAGAAAAGGGCACTGGATGAATCATTCTTTAAAGAGATCTTTCCGGGTAAAGACATCAAAACAGAAGAAGAATTGCGCATCGCGTTGAAGGAAGAGATTCAGCAGTATTGGGATGGACAAAGCCGCAATCAAGTACAAGATCAATTATATCATTACTTGTTGGATGAAACGAAAATGGAATTCCCTGCCGAATTTTTAACCCGCTGGTTACAAACAGGCGGCGAGCAAGCCAAAACGCCAGCCGAGGCAGAAGCTGAGTTCCCGGTATTCCGCAATCAATTAAAGTGGACCCTTATCAGTGATAAACTGATCAAAGAAAATAGCCTGGATGTGAGCAATGAAGACCTGCGCAATTATATGAAAACAGAAGTGATGCGCTATTTCGGAACTGCCAGTTTGGGCGAAGATACCAGCTGGATCGAAAGTTATATCGACCGGATGATGAAGGATGAAAAGCAGGTGGACAGCAGTTATCGCCGCCTGATCACTGAAAAATTATTCAGCTGGGTAGAAGGGCAGGTGAAGGCCAAAGAAAAAGAAGTAACGGCCGATGAACTGAATGCCATGCAACATCACCATCAGCATTAAAAAAATACCAGACATAAAAAAATCCCCTTGAATTTTCAAGGGGATTTTTTTTATAATTTGATGGCTTCATCACTATCGTCGAAGAAATGGAATTCGGTGAGGTGATAAGTAGAATTTTCTTTTAGTTTAATTTTTTGCTTGTACTTGCGGCGCCATTTGCTTAAGCGCGAAAAGAAGATACCCTTGGTGAGGTAGGCATACAATATGGGATGAACCTCAATGGTAAGTCCTTTATGCTTTTGCATGATCAGGTAGCTGAGGTTCTTTTCTATCTCATCTTCGAGGATAAGGGTGGATGATATTTTACCGGTACCATTACAACTCGGACAAATTTCACTGGTATTGATATTCATTTCCGGCTTCATGCGCTGGCGGGTGATCTGCATCAATCCGAATTTACTGATGGCCAGTACGGCATGCTTGGCCCGGTCGGTACGCATGTACTGATCCATGGCATCGGCAAGACGCTTCTTATTATCGGCCAGTTTCATATCAATGAAATCAACCACGATGATCCCACCCAGGTCGCGCAGGCGAAGTTGACGGGCAATCTCTTCTGCTGCTTCCAGGTTTGTTTCCAGGGCATTCTGTTCCTGGTTATTGCTTACACTTTTATATCCGCTATTCACATCGATCACATGCAGGGCTTCTGTATGTTCAATGATGAGATAGGCGCCACTAGGAAGGTTTACCGTTTTGCCAAAAGCGGCCTTCACTTGTTTGGTGATGCCAAAGCTGTCGAAAATAGGAGAGCCGTTATTATAAAAGGAAACGATCTCTGTTTTTTCCGGAGCAATACGTTGAATATAGGTCTTGGTGTCGCTGTAAATATTTTTATCATTCACTACGATCCTGTTAAAGTCTTCATTCAACAGGTCTCTTAAAATGCTGGTGGTCTTCCCCTGTTCGCTTAATATTTTGGTTGGAGGAGTGGCACCTTTCAAGTTGGTTTGAATGGTTTTCCAGGTAGCTACCAGGCTCAACAGGTCTTCGTGTAGCTCTGCAGTGTGTTTGCCTTCTGCTGCTGTTCTAACGATCACACCCAGGTTCTTAGGTTTGATCGCTTCAATGATCTTATGCAGTCTCTTTCTTTCTTCTGAAGAATGAATTTTTCGGGAAATGGCGATGATATCGTTGAATGGGGTAACCACTACAAATCTTCCGGGGAGCGACAGTTCGCAGCTTAACCGGGGTCCTTTTGCAGCGATAGGTTCTTTCAGGATCTGTACCAGTACATTGGGCCGGCCATTGAGTACTTCGGCGATCTTACCGGTCTTAATGATCTCCGGTTCTACCTTGAATTTTGTAAAATCGGAACCCTGTTCAGAATTATCGTGGATGGCTTCTTGTGTAAATTTTAAGATGGAACGTACGTAGGGACTGAGGTCGGTATAATGCAGAAAAGCATCTTTTTCAAAACCTACATCAATGAAGGCAGCATTCAGTCCGGGAATAAGTTTTTTCACTTTACCGAGGTAAAGATCTCCTACGCCAAAGCTTGCATCAGCTTTTTCGCTATGCAACTCTACCAGTTTTTTATCTTCCAGCAGGGCTATTTCAACACCCTGTGGTGCAACATTGATGATGAGTTCCTTGGTCAAGTGAAATGATTTGGAAAGACCATTACATCATGGAACGAAAACATACACGGCATTGATCACTATACACTAAGTAGCAGTGATCAATGCTGATAATGTGAATAGGGTAGAAGATACCCCATACCGACAAGAAAAAGCTTACTTCTTCTTATGACGGTTCTTTCTTAAACGTTTTTTACGCTTGTGTGTAGCAATTTTATGACGTTTTCTTTTTTTACCACAAGGCATATCTAGTCTTTTTTGTGTTTAAAATAATTATTTAAAATAGCTTGTTTTCAATTTTTATCTCAGCGCATCTGACTCAAATGGTCATCAATTTCCTTGCTGTACTGCAGGTCATTGACCAGTCTTTTGCTTATTTCGAACCATTTTCTGGCATTTACCAGATCGCCCTTTGCTTCAAAGGTCTGGGCCAGATAGGTCACGGCTTCGGCATTATCAGGCTGTGCTTTTACCACTCTTTGAAGACGCTCCAAAGCCTTGTCATATTGCCCCGAAACGAATCCTCCAACGCCGAGTGCCAGTTGCGCTTTCATATTCGTTGAATCCTTGTGAACCACGGCCAGCAACTGTTGTATGCCTTTCATGGTCTCTTCCGGACCCCCGAATCTTCCTTTCCCAAACACGTAGCAACTTCCTAATCCGATCTTCAGGTCATCGTTCTCAGGATTAAGAGCAATGGCTCTTTCAAACAGGTCGATGGCCTCTGCCGCTTTCCAGTTTAATTTAGCTTCATCCGTCTCTCCCCGGAGGTCGGCTAAAATCAATTGGGCAGCAAAGGTGAGGTTTTTTTCTGACTTATCCAATTTAGCTGCTTCCGAGAGGTAAAAAGCATAGGGTTCAAAGGAATGTAGACTGTCTTTCCAGAAATTGGCCAGTTGGGTGTTGGCGGCAACTAATTGGGTATTCACATCACCCCTTTTTACACTGTTCTCCAGTTTCCCGAGTGCAAGCGTCTGGGAAGGCGTAAGTGATTGTTTCGCCTTTGTTATGAATTGATCAATGTTGAATGTGCTTCGGGCAGTAGTAGGAGCAGGCATTCCAGTGTTGCTTTTGGGAACAACCGTTTGCCCGAATTTAAATAGTGCGATTACCAGTACTAGTCCGCAGGCTATTAATATCAATTGTTTCTTCACCGGAAATATCCCCGTTTTTTAGTGGCGGGTCGGCAAAGGTACGTTAGTCTTCGCTTTCATCATCTATTTCCGGCGTCTCTTTAATATTTTTTGAGGATTTTATTTCCAGCATGAATTCTTTCGCCGGCTTAAAGGCAGGAATAAAATGTTCGGGAATTTCAACCGCAACATTCTTCTTGATATTGCGCCCGATTTTTGCAGCTCTTTTCTTGGTGATAAAACTTCCAAACCCTCTGATGTAAATATTTTCACCAGTTGCCAATGCATTCTTTACTGACTTGAACATTGTTTCCAAAGTAACCAAAACGTCTACTTTTGGAATGCCTGTTTTGTCAGAAATTTGATTGATAAGGTCGGCTTTTCTCATATCATATATTTTTAGGGTGAATTCTAATAAGAAAAGTACAACAAAATTGTTGAATTTTCCAAACAAGTTCATGATTATCAATTACTTTGTGAAAAAAAATCTGATCCTGCAGGAATATCTGCTTTATAAAATGTTGATTTACATATTACTATAAATAAATTACGTAATTAATTAAGAACCTGAAAAAGGATATCTGAACCAAAAATGAATGCGCATCATTTTTTTACCCGATCTCTCTTAAAATGGAATGATCAGTACAATACCAGGGAAATGCCCTGGAAAGGGGAACCGGACCCCTATAAGATCTGGCTCAGTGAGATCATTTTACAACAAACCCGGGTGGAACAGGGCTGGGATTATTACCAACGTTTCATAACAGTTTTCCCAACCATACAAAAATTAGCGAAGGCTTCAGAAACTAAAGTTTTTAAAATGTGGGAAGGCTTGGGGTATTATTCCCGCTGTAAAAATTTGATCCATACGGCAAAGTTCATCAGCAAAAATTATGCAGGTAAATTTCCCAGTCAATATGAACAACTATTGGCCTTAAAAGGAATCGGCAACTACACCGCTGCGGCCATTGCCTCTTTTGCATTTAATCTGCCCTATGCCGTGATCGACGGAAATGTGTACAGGGTACTGTCGCGTTATTTTGGCATCTCCACAGCAATCGACGAACCCGCAGGGAAACAATATTTTGCTACACTGGCCAATGAATTACTGGATAAACAAAAGCCCGGTATCTATAACCAGGCCATCATGGACCTTGGTGCCGTAATATGTAAGCCCCGTAATCCTGATTGTGCAGATTGCCCCCTTAACCGGCATTGTGTTGCCTTTTTGCAACAAACAGTTCACCAACTACCGGTAAAGGCTAAGCGATTGGAAAGAAAGCAACGATGGCTATATTATTTTATCATTAAACATAGGGGGAAGATATGGGTGAGGAAGCGGGGCCTGGGAGATATTTGGGAAAATCTATACGAATTTGTATTGGTGGAAACTGAAAAGGAATATACTCCGACGGCAGTTTGGAAACTAGCAGCCGTTAAGAAAATATTCGGGCAACTGGATCCGGCCAAGGCGGCATTTTCCCAAAAAATACGGCAGCAGCTTACCCACCAGCAGATCCATGGGCAATTCATAGAAGTGCATACCAATACCCCCGTGTCCATAAAAGGCTATGAGCAAGTATCCTTGAAAACCATTGATAAATTGCCCTTCCCGCGCCTGATTTCCGGATATCTGGCCGAAAACAGGATTTAGCCTTTTGCTCAATAAAAATGTATCTTTAAATTTGTTACAACGCGATACAGGCCAATAATACACTGATCTAAAATAACAATTTATGAGAGGCGTAAACAGGGTAATGCTGATCGGCAATTTGGGAAAGGATCCGGATATTCAATTATTGGAAGGAAATATCCCGGTGGCTAAGTTTTCATTGGCCACTACCGAATCGTATAAGGACCGAACCGGCAAACTGATCGCACAAACCGAATGGCATACGGTGGTGTTGTGGCGTGGACTAGCAGAACTGGCTCAGAAATACCTGCACAAGGGAAGTTTAGTATATGTTGAAGGACACCTGAAGACACGCAGCTGGGAAGATAAGGAGGGACATAAAAAGTTTGCCACTGAAATTGTAGGAGACAACCTCATCATGCTGGATAAACGAACCGATGGGGGACAAACAATACAGGGTAATGAGGGTATTGAAGGAAATGGGAATCCCCCTGTTGATGAAGGAAATGATCAATTGCAATCTGATCATTAAAATAAATTCAGGAACACTCTGCTGTAAGTAGGGTAGCATTTTTTACATAAATCATTTGTTTTGGATTATCATTCGGCTGTAGATTTTTTTGTGCTTCCCACATTTTCTGTTTTGGCCATCACGCCTGCTGCTACCACTGTACTTATCTTTCTGATAGTGTTGCTTTTTTGCCTCTCTTTCTTATTCGCTGGTTCAGAAGTAGCTTTTTTTTCGCTTACTTACAAAGACCTGAACATGCTGAAGACCAAGCAGAAACCAGCATACAGACGGATAGTGAGTTTGCTTGATCAACCCAAAACACTGTTGGCCGCCATGCTCATCACCAACAGTTTTGTCAATATCGGCATCATCTTAATTTCAAATATCCTGATCGATAGTTGGATCAGTAGTTTCAACCTGCAGTTCTGGCCGGTATTCCTGATCAAGGTAGGTGCCGTCAGCTTTTTGTTGCTGCTGTTTGGTGAAGTACTCCCGAAAGTATGGGCCACCCATCATAAGATCTGGTTTGCTGCAACAGCCTCTCTGGCGGTAGAAATATTTAACAGCCTATTTTACCGGTTCAGCAAAAGAATGGTCAGTTATAGTGATAAGATCGAGAAAAAATTCTCCTCCGAGAATTCATCCACGATGGATAGTACCCACCTCGATTATGCCATTGACCTGCTGCCCGATCATGAAGCCACCAGCGAGGAAAAACAGATCTTAAAAGGTATTCGGAAATTTGGCGACACCACCGTAAAGCAGGTGATGCGTACCCGTCTTGATGTGAGCGGCATTGATTTTAATTATAATTTTTCTGATACCGTAAAGAAAGTAGAAGCCCTCCATTATTCACGACTACCCGTTTACCGCAGCAGTCTTGATGAAGTTGTGGGTATTCTGCATACCAAGGACATGCTTCCGCACCTGGATGAAGGGGCCGACTACGACTGGCATGCCCTCATGCGCCAACCCTATTTTGTACACGAACAAAAACTCATTGAAGATCTTTTACAGGAATTCAGGAACAGGCGTATACACTTTGCTGTTGTGGTAGATGAATTTGGTGGCACTTCGGGCATTGTTACCCTGGAAGATGTGATGGAAGAAATTATTGGAGAGATCAAGGATGAATTCGATGACGAAGAAAGCAGCAATAAAAAAATTGATGACCATACCTATATTTTTGAAGGCAGGACCATGATCAATGATGTATGTAAACAAATGCAATTGCCGAAAGATACTTTTGATGGCATCCGGGGCGATAGTGATTCACTTGCCGGACTGGTGCTTGAGATCGCCGGAGAATTTCCACAGATTGAAGAAGCTGTGGTGAGCGGCGATTTTACCTTTATTCCCCTGGCCATCAATAAAAACAGGATCGACAAAGTGAAAATAGTCATCAAACAACTTTAACCCACTCAGCCCATGCCTTTTGTTAGCTCTATTATTCGAATAGCTTCCTTTTTTTGTATGCTGCTTTGTTTTGCAGCATTATTTTCCTGTAATTCCAATTATGCCTCAAAAAGAACGGGTTATTTTAAGGTCGATTTTCCGGAACGTAAATATGTACAATTTGACAATAAGGATTTTCCCTATAGTTTCGAGTATCCTGCTTATGCCCAGGTGATCAAGGACAGCACTTTCTTCGACAGCAATCCCGAAAACCCCTACTGGATCAATATTGATTTTCCGCAATTCGGCGGCCGAATTTTCTTAAGCTATAAGATCATTGGTGGATCCGCTACCTATAAAATAAAAATGTCCGATGGTACCTATAAAGATTCATTAGGCATCAATGTTTTTGATAAAATGGTGGATGATGCATTCAAACTCACCAATAAAAATGAATCAGTGGCCAGTTCTATAAAAGACAGCCTGATGCATACGCCCAACGGACTTACCGGCGTATTCTTTAAAGTGGGCGGCAATGCAGCCACCGCCAAACAATTCTTCCTAAGCGATACCACAAAGAATTTCATCCGCGGAGCCCTCTATTTCGACGTAACCCCCAATGTTGATTCTTTACGGCCGGTACAGGATTTTCTGCAAACCGATATTGAACACCTGATCAATACCTTCAAGTGGACCGGGCATCAATAATCTTTCTCTGTTTTGTATTTCATCATGTTTTGCTTCAGGAGTAAAACAATCATTCCTCACTTTATTCGAATACTTTAACTTTGCCCCCTATGATCGCAATTGATAACGTATTGGTCAGTGATGAGATGGTGAAAGCACAATTCGTGTGCGACCTTTCAGCCTGCAAAGGAGCTTGTTGTGTGGATGGCGATGCCGGAGCACCATTAGCCAAAGAGGAACTGGACAAGATCAACGCTGTGTTTGATAAAGTGTTGCCCTATCTGGAACCCGCTAGCATTAAAGAACTTGAACGACAAGGACGCTATGTGTATGATAAGGAATTTGGCTGGGTAACCCCCACCATCAATAGTCGTATCTGCGTGTATGGCATCACCGACCCCTCGGGTATTGTAAAATGCGGCATTGAACAAGCTTATCTAGACGGAAAGATCAAATGGAAAAAGCCCATCAGTTGTCACCTGTTTCCAGCCATCGCAAAAAAAAGTAAACTCAACGAAACCGAATACCTCAATTACGAACCCCGGGAAGATAATTGCAAAGCCGCCTGCTCGCTGGGAAAAAAATTGAAAGTGCCAGTATATGTTTTTTTGAAAGATGCACTGGTGCGTAAATTCGGACAAAAATTCTATGATGCCCTGGATGCTACCGCACAACATATGGGGATAAACGCAAAAAAATAATATAGCCGGTCCAAAGCCGTTCCAATACAATAATCAATCCTGTCATGAAAAAAATAATTGCCTCTTTATTACTCCTTTCCGCTTCATTGATCTTTTTCTCTTGCCAGGTGAACAAGGCAAAGAACGACGATAGCCTGAAAAAATATTTTGATGAAAATCAGGTAGAGGGATGTTTTACCCTGCTCAATAACGCCAGTGGTGAGATCACGGTGTACAATATGGAATTGGATACCCAGCGGTTTTCTCCCGCTTCTACTTTTAAAATTGTAAACGCCCTGGTAGGGTTACAGACCGGAAGGATCATCGATGAGAAAATGGTGATCCGGTGGGATGGCATCAAAAGGCCTGTGGAAGCCTGGAATCAGGATATGGATCTGACCACAGCATTCAAACAAAGCTGTGTTCCATATTTTCAGGAAGTAGCCAGGCGTATTGGAAAAGACACCCTGAAACAATGGATCGATAGTATTGGTTATGGCAACAAAAATATCAATGGCCCTATTGATTCTTTCTGGCTGAACGGGAAGCTCAAAATATCGCCTGATGAACAACTAGGCCTGGTTAAAAGATTATATTTTGATCAGCTTCCTTTTCGTAAAACAGTGCAACAGGCCGTTCGGGATTTGATGCTTCAGGAAGATAATAGTGCTTATAAACTCAGTTACAAAACCGGTTGGGGCGCAGATGACAACCAGCATGATATTGGCTGGGTAACCGGTTGGATTGAAGAGAACAGGCATGTATATTTCTTTGTTACGTTTGTAAGATCCACCCATCCCGGAACGGATATCAGTAAAGTGCGGATGAACATCAGCAAAGCAATACTCAAGCAATTGGGTTTTATGGAGGGGAAAAAATAATAACAGTTTTAATATTCCTTTGTGATATCCTCATATGGAAAAATGGTATTTTGACCCTTCATTGTATTCCAATTTTTTACAGCCTCATTAATGGAGTTCTGTTTGCATGAATATTCATTTTCAACATATCAATTATTTAGCAGCACTGGCCATCATTCCGGTTTTAATGCTGTTGTAT